>VTLG01012177.1_pt1 | contig 10972 bp, 10 predicted proteins | sample 4694571 | NCBI WGS metagenome assembly VTLG01 (sample SAMN12604809, study PRJNA352737) | marine metagenome | biome: ENVO:00000447; feature: ENVO:00000209|ENVO:00000569|ENVO:01000036; material: ENVO:00002151; isolation source: viral sequences binned using virsorter ... | reverse complement strand
TTTCTATCTTAACCAAACACATCAACTCCTAATTTCGTTTTTCTTATATCGGCATTTCCTACATTTAGAGAAGATACCATTAATACGTTAGCCTGAGATACTCCTGCTGCTCCATTACGAGGAGCTGTATCAAAAGCATCTTGTAACATTTTATTAACGCGCTGAGTATTTAAATCTTTGTTTGGGATAATTTTACCAGCTTGACGTGGCATAAATATTTCAGGACCTCTTTCTCCCACTAAATAAGCTGAAGGGGCTCCTACTGAGGCTCCTTCTGCCGCATAAATAGGTCCTACCATTCCACCATTAGCAAAGGGATTCAATTTTCCTACAAAGTTTTTTGTGGCTCCCATTGCGCCACTGATACTACTAAAAGCATTAGCGACAGCTCTTGCCATTCCAAGGAGTTGTCCCATGAATGTTAATAGTTGTCTTCCAGAAGTATCTAAGAAATTCCAAACTGTATCACTAAAATCATTAACGGCACCGTTACTTTCGTTCCATGCATCGCGGGACTGTTTTATTTTAACGACCATAAAAATTACAGATGCTATTAACGCAGCAATCGCTAAGAATACCCCTCCCGTTAAAGTGTGGAAGGTAACTAAGGCGACATTTACAGCGGCGAGAGAGGACGACCATGCCCATGTTGCGAAAGTCATCGCACCTAAAGAGGCAGTGTAAGCTATTCCCCCTGCCGTCGCGGCGCCTGTTTGGACATTAATTGATGATTGAAGAGTCAGAGACCACATCATGGATGAATTCCATAACTGTTGTGCTGCCCACGCTACACCCATTACTATAACATTTCCTGCTAAAGCTTTATTTAAAATGTGCATAGCAATGACCCATTTAACTACATTAGGTCCCACAAGTTCTATAGCCTTAACGACCATTTGTAATGGGATTAAATATACTTTTAATAATTCTACATTAAGAGCTCCAGATTCAGTAAACTCTTTAATAAGGGGGATAATATCTTGAACTACTTGTACAAGCATTTGCATCCCTTGAACTGCTATATCTTGAATCTGCTGACCCATAGCAGTTAGTACCATTCCGTTTTCAGTTTCTACTACAATCAAATCCTTTACACTTTGAATTCCTGTTACTACAGCTTCATGGAAGGCATTCATAAATTCAGTTCCTTCATAATTAGCGTCACGTAACATAAAAATAGCTGATACATTGTTCTTTAAAATTTGCACTTGGGCTGCCATAGAAGCGTTCTGAATCTTAACCATCTCATCTAACTCTCCTCCTGCTTCTTCCGAAGATTTAACCGCTGCCGTAAATTCATCTGAAGCTTGAACTAAGTGGACAAACGCTGTAGCACCACGGACATTCAAGTCTTCAATTAATGTTGTAAGTAATTCTGTATCGTTAATAACTCCTGCTTCTAAAACTGAGGCAAAATTAGCTGCTATTTCAGTCAACTGAAGCATATTACCTTGACTATCTGTAACTTCTACTCCAAACTTTCTAAAAGCTGCTGTATTATCTCCTACACTCTCTGCAAGCTCAGCTAAGCCCTGTCTTAAACCACGCCCTGCTATACCAGCCTCTAAAGCTCTATTAGTCAAAACAGCTAAAGCTCCTAATAGCTGGTCTATACTTTGCCCCGTAGTAGTAAAGAAGGGCAATGCGAATTTTACAGCACTGCTTAAATCTTCATACTCTATAAGAGATTTCTGTATAGCATGCGCAAATTTATCTGTGACAAGTGCAGCTTGATTCATTTCCATTCCAAATCCAAATAGAGTCTGAGCAGTTAGTTTGGAGATAGTATTATGGTCTCCTTGTACAGCCATGGATAATTTGAGCGTATTTGGTAACAATTCCATTGCTTCGTTGGCTGTTAGACCTGCGGATGCAAGTTGATAGAGCCCAGTTGCTCCGTTTTGCATTTCCATTCCGAATTTTTGTCCAAATTCTACGATAGTATTACCTACATTAAATAATTCATTGTTAGTTATTCTAAAAACAGAATTAGCGTTCATTAATTCTCTTTCAAAAGCAGTTAATTCTCCTACATTTTGATTTAATTTGTAATAAAATGCAGTTAAAACTGAAATTGATTCTCTTAAAGCATCATTAAATCCGCGTTTAATTTCAGCAGTTGCTCTTCCCATGGCTACAGTCCATCTTTTAGTCCTTTCTTCAGCTAGTTTCTTAAGTCTATTAGATTCCTTTAGTTTTAGATTTGCTTTATCCTGAGCATTATCTAATTTTTTCTGGATTTTTTTGGTATCCTCACCAAATCGAGCCTTAGCGTTTACCATATCTTTCTGGGTTTTTCCGAAATGTTCAGATAGTGTTTTATTTTTCTCTATTTTAAGTTGAATCTTCTTCAAGTCAGCATCATCCATAGCATCTCTTTGCGCTTTAGTTGCTATTTTATTTTTTAAATCCTGCTTTTGAGCCTCTAGAGAAAGTAAAACTGCGTCTTGTTCCCTTTTTGCTAATAACGCAAAATTTTTCATTAACTTAGCATATTCTTTCCCATCCTTTATATCTGTACTAACATTTTGAAATAATTTTCCAGATATAGGTTTAGGGATAGAAGCTTTTAAGGTTTTCATAGCACCCGCGCCAATACTAACCTTTTTACCCCATTTTTCGTATCCTTTGGATACTGCGTTAGCTGCGTCCGTAGCGTTTTTTTTCATGAAGTCATTCTGAGAAGACATATGCTTCTTCATTCTTTGCTGTTGAGTGTTTAATTCTTTAGAAGCATTTTGAGAAGCAGTAGACGCAGCTTGAACATTTTGTCGATTAAGATTATTATATATGTCAGAACTAAATTTACCTATGGCTGCTCCAGCTTGTGAAAATGCCGCTGGGGATGGCATAGCTAAACCTACTGCCACTCGTGCTGCGAAAACTTGTCCTGCAAATCCCATAATTTATCCTATAATTGTGCTTTCAATGCATTTATTGCTGCTTCATTACTAGTTACTTCCTGTCCACTTAGTTTTTCATATTTTCTTCTCGCTTCCATATACTTATTCCAATCACTTCGAATAGCGGGTTTATTTTTAGCTATGTCGGATATATCCGTAGGGTCATATCCATCCATTGAATGTAATATGGCATATTCATGGCATGCTGCTAATAATCCTTGTAATTCATGTCGTGGTGTACGCTTTATTTCTTCCCATGTCATGTTCGTTTCTTTCATGAGGGGAATATATAACAATACCGCGTCAGGCGATGCTGTCATCAGGGTTGAAAATTTTCTTTCACTTCCTGCGTAGTTCCCATAATTTCATTAGCAACTGAATAACGTAGTGTAGTAGGTAAAAGGTCCCATTTATCTTTTTCTATAACTGGTCCTTCTGGGTTCTTTTCGTTAGCCTTTTCTAACATAGCCCAAACACGTTTACTACCTATTTCAGTATAATAAGCCATTTTTTTCTCTTCACTAGCTCTTTCGTCTAAGGGTTTAAATTTTGGTTCTTCCTTTTCCACCAATTCACAAAATTGATATTTAAAAAGTTTTCCTCTAAAATCTATCGCACCCTGTTGCACTTCATCAGTAAGTGCTACAAGGTCATCTAAAGTCCATTCTTCTACAGGAGCTACTGCTTCTGTATTTTCTTTTTCGTTTATTTCTTCTTCTGTCATTTTTATACCTCAAGGGCGAGCTCAAGCCCGCCCTTAATTGTTTAAATTTATATCTATAGTTCTGCCGTGGTGGTGGCTGTAGTATATATTACATCACCAACATTAGGTTCAACATACGACATAAATTCTAATGTCTCTTCTGAAACCCCATCTGCGTTTACACTAGTAGAATGGCTAGTTATACAGCAGTTCGGAATACTGAATACTTCGTCATATTCTCCGGAATCTGCTACATCAGCTGAGCCAGTTCTTAATGTTACATGTAAACGATATCCTGAGTTTACATTAGGCTCAACTAAATTCTGAGCACTAAAATCACCAGATGTGTCACATCCGTTTCTTGCTTGGTCAAAGACAGCATCCCATACACTATTTCTCTTTTTACGAGTTAAAGATACGGTTGTTTCTTTCTTTATTTCAGCTTTAGTTACGGAACGTTTACCGAAATAAGTTATATCTTCATCCATAGCTCCTATAGATAAATCTACACCTGTTAAATCAGCTTGAAGCCCAAAATCAGCGGTTCCTGAATTATATCCTGCTTCACCTGCTCCGGCTGCGCTTATATTTAGAGGAGATGCAAATTTCATCGCACTGGTTCCTTGTACTATTCCAACTGCGTTAGATGTTGCACTTCCTGTTACAAATGCTCCAGATAGTGAAGTTGCTACTAATGGTACCTCTAAGGTAACACGCACCTCACAATCTCGTCCTAAAAAGTATGCCATATTAATGCACCTCAGTAGTCCGCTAAGACTGTTTCAGTTACGTTGAAATTATCTCCATCAACACCCTGTAACATGTTTTGCTGAGTTGAGAATTCCATTGTTTCTTCAGTAACGCCATCTGCGTTAAGTGAAGTGGTGTGTGAAGTTATTAAGCAGTTAGGGAAAGCCAGAGTTTCACCTGCGCTTCCGCTTTTAACTACTAAAAATACTCTAAAACCAGCTTGTACGGTTGTACCGTTATTATAATCGTAGGGATTAGCCAGTCCATCGGCTATTAATGGGGCTGCGTCAGTACTCGTACCGTAATCGCCTGCTAGACCCCAACGTGCTCCATGTTTACCATCGTCGGTTTCTGCGCTTGCCGCAGTACACGGACCATTGAATATTGTATCCCACGTATCATCGTTCTTTTTCTTGGTTAGGGAAATGGTGTATTCTTTTTTAATTTCCACCTTTCCTGTACCTTTTTGCCCAATATAGGTGATGTCTTCATCCATTGCACCTATACTCACGTCTACACCTGTTAAATCGGCTACTGCTGCGGGCCACCCTGTTACTGTTGCACCCTCATCTAAAGAATATGCGAAATAGGTAGTATTTGATGTACCAGTTGCTGATACCGTACAAGACGGAGCTCCTGCTACTGTTCCACTGACTACGCCAATATTCTTGTTTGCTGTATTCGATTCTGTGCCTATGTAGACACTTACATCTCTTCCTAGGAAATATGCCATATTTTAAACCTCTTTTTTATTGTCTCGACATTCGTTACACTACACTTACTCTTTATATACTTTAAAGCCCTATATAAAGCTTATGCTATATTCAATAAGACCTAGTAGCGCGATAACTCTCGTGGAACATATCTGATATAGATTCTCCGGGTTGCATAATTCCACTCTGACGAGCATATTGAATTCGATGCCATCTATCTTTAAGGTCAGTTAAGGTTTGACCTCCTATTCCGGTAAATCCAGCTGTTCTAAGTAACATTCGACTTTCCATATTTTGTTTTTTCCATTGCTCATTCTTTAAATTTCTGAAAACCTTATAAGCAAAGGGATTTCTTCCTATAGTCATCCAAAAGGGAGCCCCTACTCCGCTAAGTGGTGAAGGGGGAGAACTACTAGATGGAGATTCATAAGGAAGACCAAATATTGCCGGAGCTTCTCCTACATTTTGACTTCTTCCCACCATCCCTTTAAAACCATTGGGCATCTTTCTTCTCCATGTATTAGTAATATCATTAGACCTCCTATATGCATCTGAAATAATATCGCTCATTCTATTTTGAGTTCCCATCGCCCATGACATAACTTGAGCTCTTATCATATCAGTATCTTCTGTAGCAGATAAAAGTTCCATTGCAGTTACATCTACAGATTGCCCTTGTATTCCTATATTAGACATTGTGACATCTTGGAGCATAATACTACCTACCATAGTATTCGCCTCATCTACAAAAACACGTCGATTAGCTACTGCCTGTGAACTAGTGTTTATTATTTGTAATAAGTCATTTCCAGTAAGAGTTAAATTTTCAAATGCATCTAATAATAACATATTAGCGTGTGTACCTTCTAGAGCTGAATGTGCGTGCCAATTTAACTGAGTTAAACCTGATACATCTGTTAGATGGGGCCATTGAAGTGTAAATCTAACTGCAACATTTTCATAAAATGTTCTAGCATTTAATCCTGTTAATTGAGCATCTTTACCAGTTCCCGATATTTGAGGTCTAAAAATAACATATCCAACTTCCATATTAGAAATAGGAAACTGAAAAGCTAACCCTTCATAATCGGCTAAATTACCTGCGCTCATGCTAGCATTGGTTACTTCCATTTTTCTAAACCTGTCTAATAACTGCCTTGAAAAGTATTCTACAGAATCTACTCCTTCTCGTTTTTTGCGGTACTTTCCACCACCTATACGCTTACCCCTTTGCAGGTCCTTATATACGTTAGCCATATTAATGCCTCCGGGGGGACTCCTAGTTGGGTGAATATTAAGTTCTACTAAGAGTTCATCCAGTTGACTCTGAACCATAGTTTCAAATGCCCTTCTTCTTTCATTAGTAGTACCGGTGATAGAAGATAACTCCCTTTGAAAGAACTTCATCTTTCTATCGTTAGTAGTTTCAATTCCTATAATATTATTAAATGCTGTAGTATTTAACATTCTATTTAAAGCCTGTTGAGTGTGAGCCCACATTTTCGCATTATCTACACTATCAGCTGTTAAATCAATTCCTTCTCTAGAAAAACCCTGTGCCCTAAAATAATTTCTATCTACCGTTTTTAACCTCTCAGCTGCTGAGTCAATAGTATTCTGATTTACACCTCCTATACGTTGATAGATATCTTCAAGTATAGCTCTTTCTTCTACCTCTCCTTTATGTGGGGAGCCGTAACCACGGGGTGAAACCTCAGTATCTAATAATCTAGATATACGTTCCGCCACAAGAGCAGCGTTCACTCCCATCTCTTCAATAGGTAAATCATCTAATCCTGCAAAACCCTCATCTCTATTTTGGCTATTAGGAAAAAGAGCATTCCAAGCAGCCACTTGTGCGGACCAGTCTTTACCACTTACTAGTTTATTTAAATTTTTAGTAGGTTGTAAGGGTGACGCATCTACAGGAGATAACTGAAAACTAGCCGCGGCTCCATGAGGTACAGACCCAGCCCGTTGCATAGCCTGAGTAGGGTTTTTAAAAGATGGCATTTCTCCGCCTTCACTACCTCTCCCAGTTGGGATAGGACCACTAATAGATTGAGACATCCCCATTAAATATCTAGCACTAAAAGGAACAAAAGGTACATAACCTAATTCAATAGTAGAAAGGAGACTCTGAATTTGTCCTGTTCTTCCGACATCAGACGTACCACCTCTAAATAATTTAGAGGTTTTCATCTCGCCTTGTTTATCGCGGGCGTAGCCGTGTCTTGCGACTTCTACCATATCTTATTACCTCGTATTTAAGAATACTATAATCATAGAGGCTGTAGAAAACCAGACCTCTCTTTCTGGGTTATATCCTACATCGCTAAATCCGTTATATAATCGTTGTACAACCTGTACGTCAGTTTGAGAAAAATCAGCATCCATTAAAACATCCGCACAATTAAGCATTAAGTAATTAAGTAATCTTCTTTGTTTATAAGCGGCGCTGAAATCAAGAGTGACGTTAGTGGCTGTGGCTGTTGCCGCTGCTGAAATAACAATAGCAGTTGAGCTAGTAATACTAGAGACCGTAGCTCCAGCTGGTATACCGGAACCAGAAATAGTAGCCCCTACAGTGATTAGTGAAGTGTTATCCATATTAACAGTAGTAGAAGTATCTGTAGTGTCACAAGTAGCATTAGACCATTCAACAGTGATAGCACTTAAATTATCAACAGCCAAATGAATTTGATAACCTACTCCGTACAATTCCCCAACAGCTTCAGTTGAACCGCTAGTTACACGCTGCCCTACAAACTGTTCTTCTGTTCCATTAGCAGTCATCTCAACTACAATGCATGGATATTTTATATCCTCAGGTAAAGGAAACTGACCAAACACTTTAACATCGGTAGTAGACCAAGCTGAACCTGAATCTACCCCAGCAGTAGTCGAATAAGTTCCATTACGTAAATTATCAATTAATTTTCGTTCTATTGTATTAATGTGGTCATTAGCCATATAAAGTACCTACGTATCGTAAGCCCTCCTTCTTGAATCTCTCTTCCCCGAAGTTCTTACACAGTTAAATATAATAAACTGATTATTGATTTCCTTTACAGAATGAACGTGCCATGAGATTGATTTATAAAACTTTATATCTTTAACATAAACTATATCTTCGTCAGAGCCACTCACATTAAATTCAAAGTCTCTAAAGTCCTGCACATAAGTGAAACTAGCTCCTGAAGCAACTGTTACGGCATATCGAGTACCACTGTCATAAATGCTAGTACCTGATGCTACGGTTCCAGTTACAAAAGGGACATCCACTGTTAACCAGCTATCAGTAGGAATGTTTAATGATGCGGGGGTATAAGTTAGAGCATTAGCAGCAGTTTGGGTTGCTCCATTATAAGTCTTAAAGCTATCCAGACTAACAGTACCACTAGCTTTAATTTTAAACTGAATTCTATCTGCTTCTAAAGTATTAGTTGCTCCAGTAGTATAATAAAATGAGCCTTCTGCGTCAGTTCCTAATGTAGCCGTTATTTTCTCACCATCACTAGCAAAAGTAACATCTGCGCTCCCTGAGGTCCATCCAGCAGTGCCCGATGTAGGAGTATGATAAATATATCTACTTACATCTATAAATCTATCCCATCCCTCTATCTCATTAAAGTTGGTATTATTAGCTTGGTTAAAATTATCGAATCCTTTAATAGTCTGAAGGTTAGGAGTATAAACACGAGCTGCTCCTATAATATTACCTCCCCCTCGTTCTAACTGATAGTCCGCAGTTAAAGCAGGCCTTATTAAAGCTGGGAGTTGTGGTAAAAGGAGCTCAGCTGTATCGGTCTCTCCAGTTTCTACTCCATAATCATCCTTTTTAAAAATAGGTAATCTATGATATACAACTTTACGACTCATATCTGAATGGTGTCGTAGAGAGCGTAATATGCGACCCATATTAATAGAGCCGGGTCTAATTCCTTGATTACTAATAAGCATCGTATTCCATACCCCTTACGGATGGATACATATCCTTAGTTGCATCCACTCCCGTAACATTCTTGTCCCAGTTGACATTTCCTAGGTATGGGTCAGCATTATAGGTTGTAGTCTTAATGCTTAGAGCGTTCTTCATAATTAACTGTTGACTAGCCATGGTTTCCCATAGAGTATAGTCTTCGTTTGAATAATAAACCGAAAGGTCTCCTACTTGAATTCTATCTATACCTACGCCATTCTGAGCTAAACAGGATAAGTAACATGTATAATACATAACAGCATTATCATCAGTGTTGTTACCATTGAGAGTAAACGCGGCGCCAGTTTGTTCTGCAAACCATTCAGCAGCTATATTACCTAAAATATCCAAAGTGTCGTTATCTAACTCTTCTTGTTCGATACCTGCCAACAGGCGTACTCTGTTACGGAATGTGGCATTCCATGAAATACTAACTGCCAATTATATACCTCTCAAGTCCTAACGCGGCAAGAGCAATGGTTAATACCATACCCATCCACCATCGCATATGGACCACTATATCCTTTTCCCACATTTCATGATGATGCAAATGATTGGTGAACAATGTTTCGAAGTCGTCCATTTTATTGAAGACGGTTTTTATCCGTTCATCCATTCGAATCATCAGTTCGTCCCGCTCTTTTGAATTCATACCTAATTTATCCTCCTTACCTATTTAAAGCTTTTGTCTAATTTATTATGTTGGTGATGGTGAAACCTGAACTATCCATGTCTCAACTTTTGTAGAAGTACTATTATCACCAAATACTTCACACGCGTATACTTCGGCAATCCCATGCTCAGTTCGGGCTGTTTCAGTTAATAATGTTACCGCTGCCGTATCTTCATTTATTAATTCACTTCCTGAAGCTTCCATTTTTATAGTAGCCGCGGCCATACCCGCTCCTCTACATTTCATAGCAATACGGAAAAAGGCACCTTCTTCCCATGCTGGTAAAACTAAAGTATCAGTTTTAGCCGACGGTGGGAAGCCAGTCACATTTGCGTCACATGTAACTGAGTAAAATGGAGTGGCATGAGTCATTGTAATTGTGTCATTTCCTGTGGACGGTGTTGGTTTAGTAGCATCCATTACTGAACCTACGTGTTGCTGAATAGATGGAAGTGAAGCATCCATAGTCATCATATTAGTTTGAGCACCACCATCATTAGCATTAAATATAATATCTTCGTTGCTAGCTGAATTCTTAATAACTATATCTCCAGTTGCTCCACTTATATAATTGTCAGTACCATTATGCCATATAGACATATCTTGACCGTCTCCAAATTTTAGTTTAGTAGTATCTGAATCTATCTTTAGGTCTGTATCATCCCAGACAAATGTAGATATACCTCCGAATGAAGAACCACCATCATTATATTGAATCTGAGTATCTGAACCACCGGGTGAACCTCCTCCACCAGCAGGAGTTTGCCAACTACATGTACCATCTCCATCCTCACGTAAAAATTTAGTACCTCCACCTTCGCCAGTGGATTTAATTGCAGTACCTTCATAGTTAGTTGCATCTGATAAATCGAATGCAGGTGTAGCATCAGAAGCTCCTAATGAAACACTAACTCCTCCATAAGAGACAGAAGAGTTAGCTAAATTAGCATTAGTGATAGCAGTGCCGTTCCATACTCCGGAAGTAACTGTACCGACTGTTACTAAAGAACTATCACCAGTATAAGCAGTAGCGTCGCTTAAATCGAAAGCTGGGGTTGCATCAGAAGCTCCTAAAGCTACACTGACTCCCCCATAAGAAACAGAAGAATTAGCTAAATAACCATTTGCTATAGCGGTACCGTTCCAAACTCCTGAAGTAACAGTACCTACTGTCACTAAAGAACTATCTCCTGTATAAGCTGTAGCATCACTTAAATCAAATGCTGGCGTAGCGTCTGAGGCTCCTAG
>VTLG01008543.1_pt1 | contig 10974 bp, 12 predicted proteins | sample 4694571 | NCBI WGS metagenome assembly VTLG01 (sample SAMN12604809, study PRJNA352737) | marine metagenome | biome: ENVO:00000447; feature: ENVO:00000209|ENVO:00000569|ENVO:01000036; material: ENVO:00002151; isolation source: viral sequences binned using virsorter ... | reverse complement strand
CACCATCTTTAGCATATTGAGCAAAAAACTCAGCATTAGCTGCTATATCTTTAAATATTGCAGATGGTGCAACTCCAGCTTGTCTAATTAATTCTGCAGTTTGTTGAGTTTGTGATATTAAAGCTTCTCTACTTAAATCAGATATAGATTCTTGTAAACTTAATATTCTTGTAAATTCGTCAGCAGTAGTTCCACTAATTGCAGCTGCATTTGCAATATTTCTTGTCATTTTTACAGTTGCATTGTCTATACCACCTAAATTTTCCCCAATTGCAGCAAATGAAGCTCTTATTTCTTCTGCTGTTAAAGCTAAACCAATTCCATTAAATTGTGCTAACTTTAATTTACCCTCAATTAATGCAGCTTCTGTTCTCGAAACACCAAATTCCTTTGCTGTTTCTGATAATGCTTTGTTTAACTTTACTGCAAGTGTTATTACACCAATTAGTATTGAGGCTATTAGTAATAAAGGATTTGCTTTTAAAACAGTATTTATACTTTTAGCAATACCTCTAAATGTTTTAAGAAAACCAAGTTGATCAGATATAGCGTCGGCAACTTCTTGATTAGCTTGTACAGTTTCTTGAGTTTTCTTTAATATATCTCTACTAACACCAACACGAATTTCACCATCTTTAGTTAAAACTTTAGCAATATCCCTTTGAGAAAACATTTCTCCAGTTATAAAAGAATGAAGTCTTCCTTCTTCTTTTAATCGCTGTTGGTTTTCTTTACCAATCTCATGCAATTCTTTACTAATATTAATTGCTTCTTGATGGCTACTAATTTTTTCTGCCATTAATAATCCTTATATTATTTAAGTAAAATATTCACCTTTTGATATTGCTTTCTTATCTGCTTTAGTTAATTTCTTCACACCAGCATCTTTTAGCATTTGTTTTAATTCTTTACGATTTTGTTGAATATTTTTGATTTTTTTTGCTATTTTAGGATCTTTTTTAGAAATACTTTTTAATGCTCTAGAATGAGAACCTTTACCTACTGCTGTAAATAAAGCTCCAACAAATGTATCAATAATTCCTTCATTTATTTTTTTGTATTTTGCCATTTTATTTCACCTTAATACTTAAAATTTTGTCGGAAAGTAAATTTGGCATCATTCCCATTCTAGCTCTAAACCTAATATTAAGTTTCTTTTTATCTATTACAAACTCAAAATTATTAAATTCTTTTGGTCTTCGTTTAACTCTAGCTACATTTATAAAATAAAAACTGTCATTTTCATGTGTTTTCTTAACTTTAAATTTTTCTTTTTCTTTTCTCGGTGGTTCAGCGCGTGTGAGAATATATTCAGCCTCTATAAATTTAGGATTACGAAACTGCATAACTTTTCGTACTATAGTTGGACTCACTCGTTCTGTTATAATATCCTTTAATTTAATCATTAAAATCTCCATTGCAAAATAATATTACTATAACTCAATAATAAATATCACATAGATAAAAATTTACTTTCCAAATGAAGGTTTAGGTTTATTTATCTCTTTTTTGAATTCTTCGGCTTCTTTTTTATAAAAAGTTGTTAATCTTTTTAAATAAAAAGTTCGAAGATATATTGGTAGGTTATATGCATCATCAAAGGTGAATCCACCATTAGAATGCATAATTAGTTGAAATATTTGTTCGTGTATTTCTGGTTTATATTCCGGCGGAAGGCCAAAAAAATCGAAGGGTTACTGGAATCGTAACCTCTATCTCCTCTCCAGCAGAATTAACTACTGTTGTATTCATATCAACATCAGGTGTTATTTCAGCTAAATACTGTCGAAAGGCTAAAGAATCTATCGACAAAAATTCATTATCTATAAAATTATTAATGAAAGTTCTATCAGAATTACCATCTACAGATAATATCATTTTTTTCATTCTTGTTGTTAATTCTGTAGATTGATGTTTATTAAGTTTTTTTCTAGCGACTAACTCAGAATCTACTTCATTTTCATCTTTTTGAGTTAATAACTTAAAAACAATTTCTCTTTCAGAATTTGGTAATTTAAAATTAAACTCATTTTTACCTTTTGTAAACTTAGAAAAATCTAAATCTATTGGATTAAGAGTAGATAAATCTACTTTATGTTCTTCACCGTCATAAGTAAATTCATAATTTTTACCATAACCAAGAATACGAGCGGCTACCATAATAGCATTTTTATCACCAATTAACAAATCTTCTAATTTAATTGATTTGTCTACAATTAATGATTCTAATAATTTATCTATTACAGTTCCTTGCTGTATTAAGTTTTGAGAGGTTAAAATATCCTCTTCTTTCGCGGTCATATATTTTACTTCTACTTTTCCACTTGATAATGGATGACCATCATAGTAAAAGTATCCTTTAGATGGTAATTCTACCATCTCAGTAGGAAACTTGTAATCAGCCATAAATGACTCCTTTGTGATTAAATTTAATAACCAATTATAATTATAACCGTTTGTTCTGAAAAACCGATTTTATTTTGACGGTGCTATTTTATCCTTGATTGGTTTCAAAATCATATCAAAAATGATATCGTCATATTTTGTGGGCGTAAGTTTTACGATTTTTTCTAATGCGTAGATAACGATTAAAACGTATTCCCAATTTGCTGCTAACCATTCACTCATTTTATTCTCCTATTAGAATTGTAAGATTGCGTAATCATATTTAAGTGTTAATTGAATTTCTGCTGGATCACTTACTGCATAATCTAAATCACCAAAGTTTGCAGATTCAATATATGTTCCTTTTAATACCCATTCTTCAACCACATCACCTACTGGGCCTAACATATTAAAAGTTACATCTTTTTTATAAAAATCTGAGTATCCATCTCTACCTGTTACTGATTCGTGTGATAAACGAATCCATTCCATAACTGATTGTGCACCACTTGGAACAACAGGGTCATAAAGAGTAACATCAATAGGTTGCCAAGCACCTTTACCTTTTATATATCTCTTAACGTTAATGTGATCTAAAACTATTTCCTCAAACTGTATACTTGGTCTGTTTGCCGTTTTAATTAAATAAGCTGGAACGCCTTCCGCGTACATAATAAACCGATTTTTAGTCTTCGGTTCAAACGGTGTAAACATAATTTCTGAAGGGTCTAATGTAGCCATTTCTTCATTCTCCTGATATAAATACTTTATTCATACTCATAAATAAATATCAAATAAAGAAATTTTCATTAATTTGAGAGCAAAGAAAAACCCCACTAATGTGTGGGGCTTTTCATTATATGACATTATTTTACTTATAAATTAAATTTATTCAGGAAATGCCGCACCTGTAGGTTGAACAACGAAGTCAAGTACGATAAACTCTGCAGTTCTCGTAGGTTGAATAAAGATTTGTCCAACTAATTGGTTTCTATCTACTACATCAGGTGTATTATTAGAATCATCCATAACAACTCTAAATGCACTTAAACCACTATTTGATTGAACCTGTTCTAAATATGGATTTACAATATTTAAGAAACGATTTCTAAGTGCTTGACTATTTTGTTCAAATACTAAGTATCTTGAAGCACTTGCAATAAATTTCCTTAATGCAATCAATAATCTACGAACATTGATTCTATCTAATGCTGATGGTTTAGATTGTAGTGTTTTTTGTCCAAATACTACAACACCTTGACCTGGAAAAGAAGCAATTGGATTGATTCTATTCTCATACAAATCATCACGTTCTGCATGAGTCAATCTTGTTTTAGCTTCTAATACTGAAGTCAATCCACCACGATTCAAACCAGCCGGTGCGAACCACTCGTGAGCTATTTGATCGGTATATGATATGACTCCTGGTAATACAGCTGACGGTGGCACCCATACAGGTCTATTTGTATCTCTATCCACAATTTTTACCCAGGGAAAATATGTCGCTGCATAATTAGTATCAAGTGTTTTTATAGTATTTTTAACTGTTGATATCGCATCTCCATAAGCTGCTGCATCCATTATATAAAATGCATCAGCACGAGATTCTATCTTAGAAACAGCATGGTTAGTTACCGCTGAATGTAATCCATGAATAACACCAGGTGTTGCTAATAAGTTAATATCAAATTCATCAGGATTACTTATTGCGTTTATTGCTCGTTTGTAAGCTACTGAACCACTTGCTATGGAAGTAGAACAATCAAATCCCATAGTATTTGTATTTGCAATATCCGTTCCAGTAGCATATTGTGTTGCTGGATTTGAACCATCAAACCCCCATTGGAAAGGAACAACAAACTTCAACTGTTGTGTAGCTGAACCAGATAATGATAAATACTCATTACCTCTACTATAAGTTGAAGATAATGAAGAATCAAAACTATCATTACCATTCATATCTTCAAGACTCATTGATACGTTACTACCAGTACTTGCACTAGATGGAACTGGAGCCATATATTGTTCATTATCATCTCTTACACCAGCATCTAATAAATTAATACCATGTGGTATTGACGCATCAAATGTTCCATTAGTATCAGTTTGTTCAGTTTTAAATGAAGCAGTAGGAATATTACTTGTTCCAGGTACAGTATTCCATAATGGTTTATGTCCCATTGGAACTACTGTTTTTGGATACTTAAATACTCCATTTTCTTCCATATTTCCAAAATCACCAACTCTAATATACTTACTTATATTTGGATAATCACCATAATATGTAAGTTTTCCATTAGAATCTATTTCAACCCACCTATCACCAATTCTTTTTACAAAGTAATTGGGTGAAAGTGGATCTAAAGATAATGAATCAAATTCTTCCAATATATTTTCATTACCAACGTCAGCTACGTGTATTGAAAACGAACCATAATCAGAACCAGCTATATCATCAGCTGATTTCATATTAAGAATTTTAATTTTATATTTTTTATTTATATCTGTTCCATGTGAACGAGTATATATTCTAAATAAACTATATCTAGTTCCACTTATCTTTTGAGATTGGATATATGGTGTTCTAGCTAATTGATAATCTACATTACCACTCCAAGATGTATCACCTACATCATTACTACCTTTGGATGAAAATGCTGTTGCACCACTTTGAAAATCAAATCCATCAGATGAATTTACAACTGATGCTGAAACTAGAGTAGCTGATTCAGATAATGATACAGCTCTATGTTTAAATACTTTATAAACATATACTGATGAGTCATTTTGACCTGATTTAGTTGATTGTGGGTCTGAACTAATTACTTTATCTATAAATGCGGAACTACCCGTATTAAAAGATAAAGTATATGATTCACTTGTAACATCACTACCACTAACTCTGAGAGTAAATGAATCTCCTGAATTAACGGCTACACTACCACTTATATTCGTTGTACTTAAATCACCAGTACCACTTGAACCACGAGATGGTGCTAAAATAGCAATCGATTGAGATGCTTGAAGAGCAGAGTGGGCTACTAATTGAACCGCATCTACTTTATATCCACCTAAACCTAAAACTCTAACAATAGTTACAACACCTGCACTTTGTAGATATTGATCTACAGTATAAGGTGTGTAAAATCTAGCATCCATACCACCAAACATTTCTTCAAATTCTTGAAATGATGTTATTTGAGTTGGTGTAAAAGCGGGCCCTCGTTTAGTAGGACCAATTATTGCTGCACCAATAGCACCAATAGACTGTGGTAAAAATGATAAATCTTTCTCTCTGGTAAAAACTCCTGGTGAGACAATCCTTTCTGCCATAATTATTCTCCTAAAATCTTATAATTGACGTATTAAAAAGTTAATATACTTATTCTAATATAAGTATAAAGTAAACTACCCAAAATGTACATTTTAGTAGTTTTTTTTAATTAAATTAATAGTTTAGGAAGCGTCAGGGGTTTCTACTGGTGTAAACACTCCTGTTTGTGGATCTAATTGACCAGGGCCATACTTTTCATTCAATTTTGCAACCAAATCACGTTCGTTTTGTTGAACTTGAGCATATTCTTGTTCTAATTCAGTTTGACGTAACTCTAATGCTTCTGATTGTTGAGACATTATGATTTTTTGTACTGCTAACTGACCAAGTTGAGCCTGTTTTTCTTGATATCCATTTTGTAAATCTTGTAACGATTGAAGTTCTTCATCTGTAAACTTCATTTCACTTGATTCTACAACTTTTTTATCTTCAGCCATAACTATTTTCTCCTATATTTTATAGTTTTATGTATTAATAAATATTATATAACTTTTTGTAATTAAATTTTTTTTTTATACTTCAATAACCTTGTATATCCGATTTGATGAATCTGAACCACTTAATTCTACTGCTTTAGTATTAGCATTAGATTCTGCACCACTACCACTAAACTCCCAAATTTGATCGTTGCTACCACTTAGTCTAGCAACATAAACAGTTCTTTGTGCCCACCAAGGGTCTGTCCACATACTACCACTTTTATCCAAGCTTGATGTTGGTGCAGGCATTAATTGTTTGACTACTCTATAAGCCATTCAGATTCTCCATTTACTATAAATATAATCAAATGTATAATTCTTTCAAATGATTTATTCTCAATTGTGGTAATATTGTTGGTTTTATACCCAATTTATCCTTTACATCAAGACAAAAGGTTGCATCTTCTGATACATTTTCCTTATATTTACCTATTTCTACCATTCTTTGTCTAAAATAAGGGTATTCTAACTCTTTTAATATATCAGTAGATACTTTAGTGAAACCAAATCCACAATAATCTACTTCAAATGGTTCTTTTTGTGTTTGAATTTTACTTTGATTCCAAAAATTCATACTACCTTGTTTTTTAAAGTCATCTTCATTCCAATCTGCTATCATAACAGTTCCACTTAAATCTTTTACATACCAACCCGCACAAAATGGTGAATCATATTCTAATAGTGTAACTAATTGTGAATAGTTAAATGATTGGTCTGCATCAATCCACACTAAATAATCTACTTTATTTATTAATTTATTTGGATTTTGAAAACCACCACCATCAGTACATAACCAATTTCTTGCGTCTGCATGTGTTCTACCTACTACGGTGTATATCTGTCCATCTAATTGTGGACACCACTCTTGTAAGTTTAAAAATTGTGGTAATAATCTACCACTTATTGTGTTGTATATTGGAATACAGAATGCGTATTTCATATAACCTCTTTTATATAAGTATTATTAACTTTATAATTCTTTAAATCTATTTTTCATTACGTTATAATTTTGTTTTATTTCTAGATCGTTTAATGAATGACCTTTATAAAGTCTAACTGGTCCTATCTCACCTTGAAATTCATGATGATCTGCACCTCTGTAATCAGCTATAAGTAAATCACCATTCATATCTGGCCAAGTTGATTCATATGTTACCCCTCTTGGTCCACTAGCACCATCAGCTGTAGTATCCGTATAAACTAATGTTGTATCAACATACATTTTAATTTCGTGTTGCCCTACCCTACTAACCGTAAACATATGCCATTCATTTAAATCAACATAAGGGTCTAAATCAATAATAGCAGGATAACAACCTGTCCCTGAAACAAGACTATTCCAATTACACTCCATCCTCCATTCTAAATCTGGAGATGCTCCAGTATAAAACAAAAATATACCATTTCGTTGATGCTCTGCTGAAGAATGTTGTAAAGCTGTAACCCAATTATCACCACCTGGTGAAAAATTAGTAAATTTTAACCACATTTCTATTGCAAATTCACCAAGTCCGAATGTAAAATCAGCAGAATTAGCAACAGTTATATAATCTGTACTATCAAAATGAAATACACCTGACGATGAAACTGGAGCTGTTGCTGCACCAACGGCGTCTTTTCCAACTTTACCATCATTTAAACTACCGCTATTTAAATTTCCACTCAAATCAATTGCAGTAGTACTACCACTTATAATAGAACCTGCATCAGCTGGGTCAAAATGCATTTTTAATGCATTTCGTGATTGGATAAATGGCCCACTAAAACCACCCATAGCTAACCTAAACTTCCTGATATACCGAATCTATGTCTTTGTGCATGAAAATTTTGTGCAACTTGTTCTGGTGTTAAACATATATTATACAATCTAAATGGGCCTAGCATACCGTGCCAATTTACTGCTCCTTCTGGTGATCCACCTATTCTATCTGCACCAATTCCATTAAATGCATCAGCATCTAGACTAGTATAGGTTTGTTGTTGTTTAAGTAAACCATTTTGATAAAAAGATAAAGTTTGATTGTTTTTCGTAGCAAGTACATGATGCCATTCACTAGCATTAATACGTTCACTACCACTAGCATAACCTATATTTCCTGATGAATCTCTTATTACTAGACTATATCTTCCAGAATAAGGTTCACTTTCTGCAGCACTATATACTTGAAGTCCACGAAGTGGATTACCACCCCCGTTATCACTATCTATTATTCCATTTGAATTTAAATTTACAAGAAATGCAAATGCTTCAACTGAAAAATTTCCAGTACCAGCAGAAGCTACATCTATACCACTATAATATACATGATCACTACTACCATCAAACGCCATAACACCTTGCTTAATACTTGAACTAACAGATCCCATTGATGCTGCATTCATGCGGCCATCATTTCCATTACCTGATAAATCCTTAACTACAGAACCTGATGCAGGCCAGCACGCATAATCACCAACATCATAATGAACTAACAAACCTTGTTGTACTACTCTTGAACCATATCGTGTTGCCATTTATAACTCCTTATGAACCTTTTAGTTCATTTATTTCATTTTGTAAATCTTCTACTTTTTCTGACAGATTTTTTACGGCAGAAAGTAATATCCATTGTAATTCATCTCTTTGAACAAGTAATTTATCTTTACTTTCATAAACTAATTCAGGAACTACCTTTTGTATTTCTTGTGCTATAACACCGTGATATTTTCTATCTGATAATCCCCCATTACCCTCTGTCCATTCTTTTTTCCAATTAAAAGTTATAGGATTTAATTTATTACAAATATCTAAACCATTTGTCAATGGTGTAATATTTTTCTTTAAACGTTTATCTGACCAAGAACTTTGCCAAGTATTAAATAAATAATATCTATCATCTCCATTAACAATAAACTCATTATCATTATTTGATGAAACTTGAAATAGATAAGCATTAGTACCACTTGCAAAATCTGTTCTAATTTGAAGTGGTGCACTTGGTGCTGTTGTTCCTATGCCAACTCCATCGCCATTATTATATGGATTTAAATACACCTCATGAGTTGAAGTTGCTTCAATAACAGGAGTACCAGAAATTGTATTAGCTGAAAATATAGAACCTGACATTTCATCACTAACAGTAAACATTCTACCTAATGTACCATCTACTGCAAAAACTTCTGAACCACTACCTTCAACATGAAGTGATGATGTTGTACTTCCTATTGCTGTTGATGAACTAATTTGCATATTTCCAACTATGTCTAAAGTTCTAGCTGGGCTCGTTGTCCCGATGCCGACATAACCTGAATTACCCTCTATCCTCATTTTTTCAACTAAAGTATCAGAACTATCTGAAACCTCAAACTTTATCATCCCATAATCAGGAGCATAAGTGTGAGAACCACCAGCTATTCTAGCATAACGTCTACTATCAATTTTTCTCCAAACTATACCTAACCAATCTTCATCTGCTGATATAGCACCTTCTAATTTTATTAAATCTTTATCTATACCTGAGTCAGATATATGTAATTTTGTATCTGGAGCTGATTCTCCGATGCCGACATTACCTGAACCAGATATTCTCATTATTTCACTTTGAGCGGCATACATTCTTAGAGAATTACCTGCACTAGCTCCACTATATAACATACCACCTTGAAACTTATTACCTGGAGATGGAGATCCAAATCCAAAACCAGTGGTTGCATTAGCAGGAGCAAATATATTCACATAACCTTCAGCATTATCTGTTTCAAATAACGCTAAGTTTCTAGCACTTGTACCTTCCCAAGTTGGGTCTGTTCCAGCATTACCTCTATGTACATGAAGTAGAAAATCAGCTGGAGCCGTTGTTCCGAGACCAACTCTACCAGAACTATCAATTCTCATTTTTTCAGTTATATTACCAGCATTAGCAATTGTACCAAGCAGTAAAGCACCACTATAATTATTATCTGTATTATTTTCTTTTAATCCTCTAATACCAGCAAATATTACCTGACCTTCTGTATCTCCATAAAGACCGCTAAAGTTTATTCCACCTCCTGTTGGTTTTGAAGAATCTAAATCAGCCCAAGCTGTAGTATCATCTATATGTATACCAGCTGTATTTAACATTGTATCAGAAGCATCACCTTGAAATGCTCCAGCCACTACAAGTTTTGTGTCTGGATTATTTGTACCGATGCCAACATCACCTGTATTTTCTATAATCATACTTAACGAGCTACTATCTGCATTAGTATTATCTTTACGATTAAAGAATAATAAATCTCCACCACCACTTGTATCGTGGTCTACGTTTCTTGCCAGAATCGCAGCATTTGTAAATCCACCACTATCCATAAATCTAATACCAGCGTAGTTGTTATCTGTAGCTTGAACATTTCTTATTGTTATTATAGCACTACCTATTTGACCTGCAGGTAAAGTTGTACCAGTAAATGTTGTTGTATCCATTATTTGAAATAATGCTATACTATTTGAACCAGTAGCATTTACTTGAAGTGCTCCATAAGCGTGAGAATGTGCAACACCGATATCTAATAAGGATTGTGGCGATGTATTTCCGATGCCGACATTGCCTGCAGTCGTTATATTTATACCGTTAGTTGCAGCACCTGTTTGAGTTATTTGATAATTAGAACCACCATCCATAGCTCCCGCACCAACATACCAATCACCACCAGCTATATTTCTCATTCTAAGACGAGCTGCTTGAGAACCTCCTGAAGAATCAATTCTCAACTCTGTTGCACTAGAAGACAAATGTAATAAAGAAGCTGGATCCG
>VTLG01003250.1_pt1 | contig 10975 bp, 12 predicted proteins | sample 4694571 | NCBI WGS metagenome assembly VTLG01 (sample SAMN12604809, study PRJNA352737) | marine metagenome | biome: ENVO:00000447; feature: ENVO:00000209|ENVO:00000569|ENVO:01000036; material: ENVO:00002151; isolation source: viral sequences binned using virsorter ... | reverse complement strand
CTGCAGTTAATTTCACCCAACAAGTTATTGTAATAGCAGACTTTTCATCCATAGAAGGAATATTATTATTATAAATAAAATCAGTAACCCCATCAAACTCTAATGCTCTACCTGAATATATTTGTCCGTGATTGTTATTGCCGAAGGATTCTACTCTTTTAACTGATATATTATCATAAGAACCACCAGCACTTACTCCACCATCTTCTATTCTTAACCATGAAGTAGTAGCTGTTGCAGTAAAATAAAATGAATAGGTTTGAATAGCAGCAACATCTTCAGATAAATTATCAGAAGCTCCTTGTGAAGTCCCAACTTTAACTTGATTTATAACTGTTGTTGTAACCTTATCAATTGAAAGTTTATATACACCTCCAATAACTGTTGAAAATGATTGGTCAGCTCTTGAAAAATCAGAACCATCACTATTCATTGTCATAACACCGCTTCCTTGAGTAGGAGCTGCGCTACCTCCAGATGCAGATGTAGTCCAACCAGATAAATCAGAAGCAAATGTCCCATTAGTAATTAATTCTTGACTTATTTCCTGATAAGACGTAGAGGTATCTAATGCTCTGGCTCTTGTTGGTTTTGATATTGTTTGTATTGCAGTAGCCATTTATCCTCCTGAAATAGTTCCATTATTTGTACCAGTTGCATCATTTGCATCTGCATCAAAACCCCACCATGAAACTAAACCTGTTGATTCACTTGATGTTAAATCTGTATATCTTTTATTCATTATAGATTTTATTTGTGCTTGAGTTAATGCAACATTCCACATTCCTAGGTTACACATATATCCTTTAAATCCATTACCTGTATTAACTGCCATTCCTATATGTAAAAGCTCACTATTTGCAGATATTGATGTACTATAACTTGTTGTATCTTCTAATACTCCATTTATATACATTTTAGTATTACTTTTATCATAAGTACAAGCAACATGAAACCATATCCCATCTGTTGCACTAGTAAATGTTGAAGTTGAATCAGCTCTACTTCCAGATGCTCCGTTTAATTCAAGTCTTGCGGTATCATTATTTGTAAATTTTAATACATAAGCTTGAGTTCCATCAGACAAGTCTCCTTTGCCCCACATTGAATCCCAATCTTGAGTAGAACCACCTCTAACAGTCATTACCCAACAACAACTAGAAAAAGCATCTGTAAAATCTAAACTAGCACTATCAGCTGCTGTGACATATGAATCAGCAGAACCATCAAAATATATAGCACCATCACTTACAGGTACAACGCTACTTGCATCGTACTTATGTTTTAAGACAAGTGAATCTGTTATGATACCTGGGGTTATTAAACCACTTTTCTTTAAATTATTTCCTAATCCTAACATGTTAACCTATATAGGCTACACATGACCCAGTAGCAACGTCAATTTCTTTCCATCTACCATAAATTGTCATACCTGCTGAAAACACTACACTATCAACTACTTGACCTCCAGAACCTAAAATAGATGTTTCAGAAGCAGCAGCAGCATCATGAGCAGCAGTTTCTGTATTTATAAACTTAGTTGCATCTTCTGCTATTAAACCTGCTGAACTATCAAATGTGCAATCTGTTACCATTGTTATTGCTACAAATGATTGATTTAGTGGAGGTATTATAGCGTCTGAAGAAGCAGCTGTATATGCAGAACCAGCCTGTCCTAATGGAGCAGTTGGATTCATAGGACCTTGCCTATCTTGAGCCTGAACTGTCCCAGCATTCGTTATTTTTAAATCACTCATTCTTTCTCCTAGTTAATAGAAGGGGCCGAAGCCCCCTCTATATCGTTAATTAAACTAACCACTTACTACGATGGGTCAGGTCCTACACCACCAACTGTTGGTAACGGAGAATTACTGCCATCTGCAGCTTGTATAATTTTCCATGTTCCAGTTACAGCTGCTAATGTGCTAGCACCATTTAAATTAAAAGCATAATATGGAGCTTGAGGAATCCTAACCTTTAATCCAGTTGCAATTGCTGCTACTGTAACAACATCTGCGACTGCAAGTTCAGGGTCCATAAGCCAAAAATATTGTAACCCACTTACAGCAAGTACAACATCATCCATAATTTGCTTAAATTTACCACCATCAGTTGCAGTAATACTACCTGCATCACCTGATATTGCAAAATCATCACTAAAACCAGTCCAAATTTCAACAGGTAAAGCTGAACCATCTGGTGTTCCACTAAATGTTAGTGCAAGATACCAAGGTTTAGATGTATCCAATGAATTTGGAGTTTTAAGTGTATAAGCATCATTCTCAGCAGTAGTAGCAGTAACGGCATTAGTTAAAACTTTATAACCATTTACTGTAGCTTCTGACCAACTACCTTGTGTTAAAGCCATTTTCTACCTCCCCTTAAGAAAACTTAAGAATTGCGTGGGTTTCAGGAAGACTAATTTCCAAGCCAGCTTCAGTGATGATTTGGTCTTGTCTACCATCAACGCCGTTGTCTTGTACATTAGTTTCAATGAAGGTGTCTCGACTAACACCATTACCCGCTAGTGGTCTATAAGCTACGTTCTTCATATCGACAGCAACGCAATAATCTTCCCAAGGTCCTCTTAATAAAGGCTCAGCAACAAAGTGTAAATTACCAAATATAGTATTTACAACTGTTACTGTATGCCCGAAAGCACCAGGGATTGATTGTACATCTAATCGATATTGAGATGAACCTACAGAGTTGTTCAGAAAACTTCCATTACCTAATTTATTCAAATAAGTAATGACTTTTCTTGAAGCTAATACTAGTTTATTACCACTATTACCAGATTCAGGAGCGAAGAAATCTTCCATTGCATCTAAGAAAGCATCATAACCAGATGAAGCGTAAGACATATTATATACCTTACCATTAGATGAACAAAAAGGAACCATACCATGAGAATATCTAACAGCAGCACCACCACCAGAAGCTTCTTGAGCTGCAGTAGTTATACCATCGCCAAATAACATAGCTTGTTCGATGTCCATCTTATGTTCCATAAGTTTATCTTGCCAGATTCTTTGAAACTCATTAGCTATACCTCTATACTCTGTAGCAAGTGCAGTACCAGAAAAGATGCTCATTCCAGTTTTGAAGATTTGACAGTATCCTTCTCTGTCATATAAGCTATCTTCCCAACCAAGAGGAGTATCAGTTCCTTCAGCCCATGCTGAGCCAATTACTTGGCCTTTATTACCTATAGAGAATACAGTCGTATCAGGAATTGTAGTTCCTACGGCAGTAAGCTTCTCACCTGAGATTTCAGTATTACCAGTTGAAGTTTTATGAGCAATATCAGTACCATCATGAACAGTACTTGCAGTAGTATTAACTACTGTATTTTCCTCAACTTTAAACCGATAAACAATTCCATCGTCAGCTTTTACAGCTACTATACAACCTGGCACGATAAAAGGGCAATGAGAACCACTGCTTATTTTACCATACACGTCATATTTTGCCGTTACAACTAAATCCTCACCAGCATCAACTGCACCGCCATGTGATTCTGCACCTGACATAGTTAAAGCTGTTTGAGTTATTTCGAAATTACGTCTTTGCCACTGATGTCTCTGTTCTAAAAACTTAAAAACAGGGTCATTAGTAGCTTTTTTAGCTACCTTTGATAAATATACAAAGAAAGGACTTTGTTGAGGAGCAAGTTCTGCAACTCTTTCCCCAAAATTAAAGACTCTTCTCGTGTTATCTAAGGAAGCTGTTCCACTGCCAGCGGCAGAGGCTACATTACTATATACTGTTGCCATTATATACCATCCTTAAAATTAGCCAACCCTCAACTACCTTATTAGGTCTTTGGGTAAGGCGATTAATTAAAATTACTTCCAAGGGTTTTTACTATTAAAATCCCCTATCATTCCATCAATCATCTTATCCTCTAAACTTCTTCCATCAGTGTTAGATTGTCCAGAAGGCATGACTCCCATAGGAGATGGTACTTGCTGAGCATTTTTAACCTGTTTGAAAGTATCACTTGGTTGAGTATTAGGTGTCTGATTATTTACAGAGCCTGACTCATTCAATTGATATAATTTGACAAGATTATCAATAGTTAAAGACTCGGGTTTAGACATTTTTTCGACAAAGTCATTGGCTTGAGTTTCATTCATACCATAATGTCCAGTAACATATTGCTTTACTTCATTGGTTTGTTGTTGTTGAGCTCTATAAGCTTCAGCTCTTTTAATATTTTGAACTTTTTCTTGCTCAATATTATCAAACCTTTCTTGTAACAAAGCATTATCATACTGGGATTTCAATCTATCGTATTCTCGATTATCATCACGCCATTGTTCTTGTTCGTCTAAATATCTAGCACTTTCACTAGAAGGGTCGCTATATGCTTCCTCTCTAGAAAAGTTCCTAGGTCTTTGTGGTTTTGCAGGAGGTGGAGGAAACTCTTCAGTTTGTGGTTGTGCAGGAGCTTCAGTTTGAGCTGGTGCTTGTGGTTGTTGAGTCATAGACTGTTTCAACTGAGCATTTTCATTCTTTAGCTTATCTGCTTGAGATTGCCAGTATTGATAACGTTTTTCGTCATTATCATCACTAACTTCTCCAGTTACAGGTTGATTTGTTTCTTGAGCAGGTTGTCCAGTTACTGGAGCTGCTGCGTCTTCACTACCTTCATTACCTTTTGTAAAAGCACTTTCAACACTTTCAGAGCCTTCGTTCGAGTCAGTACCAAAAACTGCTTCTTCTAATGAAGTATATTGCGGTTCATTGTTACCTTCTTGAGGGGTATCTGTTTGTATATTATCTTGTGACATTTATTTCTTCTCCTTTTTACTGCCTCTTTTTCCACCAGAAGAGGGTGAGCCTGATTTGTTAGACGCATCTTTAATTTGCGTCTTAACGGTGGATAAGCTGTCATCAAGTCGTTTTTCATAAACAGTACCTGCCGCCTTAGCTTTATTGCTAACTTGGTCAAGTTCGTTTTTAAACTTCTCAACTTCAACTCGTTTCCTAAGGTTAACTGCTTCTCTATCTCTAGATTGTAGGTCACCTTTAAGTTTTTTAATTTCTTCTCCTTGTCCTTCAACTTGTTGTTTTAATTTAGTAATCTCATCAATTCTTTGAAGAACTCCTTCCATATCAAATACTTCAGTTTTCTTAAGAACTTCTTTTCTATCAATAAGTCCTTTTTGATATGCATCCATATAAAACTCTAATTCTGCGTATCTATTAGAAGGCAATGTAGAACCTGAAACTACGATTACATCATACTTGCCTACAGTTATATCATTAAAAATTTGTATTTCACCAGTCTTATCATCGACTAATTTTTGATTTATAACATACTCTGAAAGAGAGTTATTTGGCTGTATAACTCTAAATATCTTTTCACTCTTATAAAGCTGTTGCATTAAAGGTATAGCCACTTGACCCATTCTAACAAGAGCAGCTTCTATATCAGCTAACTTTGATTTCATCTTTCTTTGACCAAATTCATCTAAAGCAATAGTAGCTTTATATGTTTGAGGAGCAGCAGCTGAATTACCTTGCATCATTTCATATACTCCTAAAGCATGGTCAATATCATTCTTAGCTGTTTGCTCATTCTGATATAATTCATTAGGAAGAGGAGTGGGCTGAACTGGCATAGGAGCACCGTCTGTAGGGTCATATGGAAGAGCTACTCCTGGTTGAGCCCATCTCTCTTCAAAATCTTTCATGTCGACACTCCCTTCGGGAACTAATATCTTAGTATTAGTACTAGTCGTAGCATGAGCAATTATCAAAGAGCGTGTTTTATTAATATATTCTTGTAAAGGCTTTATTAACCTTACATCAGAAACAGGATAAGGTGTTCTTGTATGGATATTCATAGCTGGTATAATAGGATAATTCTGTAAAGGAAGAACCCTAGAATAAAGCAAAGTATCACCCATTATAACACATTGTTTGACTCTTGACATAGTAACTTTAACTACGTCTATTTGTCCTACTTCTATCAATTTAGCAAATGTCATCTCTTCATAAGGAATCTCTTGAGGACCTTTAGCAATGACTGCATCTATATCTGATTTTTCATAACCAGATTGTTGCATAGAACTTATTTCTTGTTGATGAAGTTCTTGAGCTTTCATATTCATTTGAGCAAATAAAGCACCAGCTTTCTGTGCATCTGGTATTATTTGACCAGCTAATATATATGCTGGTTTTTGAACATACTCTTTAAACTTATCTTCAGTAAGTAAATCCTCTTTACCGCTAAACTTTTCAAAAACCCTAAATTCTTTTACATCTATTTTACTATATCTTTCATAACCCCTGATATAATCCTGTTCGTTAACTCTACCAACATCTTCAGGAAATTGAATTTCCCCATCATCTTCTCTATTTGTAACAGGAGTATTCCAATCTGTTGATTTGCCAAATGCTCCCTTTGTCGTAGAGTTCTCTATCTTTTCTTTATACATAGGCCAAAGTTTCTTAGCCTGAGCTTTAGTAAATAATTTAGATATAATTATATTCTCTGCATCATCAAGAAATCTACTTCTACTATTAGGGTCTACATAAACATCTAAAGGGTCTACATCATGAAAACATACTTCACCTTTACCCATATCCATTGTAGGGTCTTGATAGACGTGTATATATCCTACTCCCATAACATAGTAATCATCAACCATTTGTCTAATTACTGATGTACCATCAGATATATCATACATATATGCTAACATATTACTCATAATTTGAGCAATTTTATTATCAGAGTCTTCTCTTGCCGCGCATCTGAAAGCAGGTCTATTAGAAGTAAGCATAGCTTTAGCTGATTCAACTGCTGGATGAACTCTATTTATAACAATAGCTGCTTGACCTCTTCCTTCAAGTACACGCTTTTGTTCTGAAGTCCACTGCCTACCTAATCTAAATTCCTTATCTTCCTTGGAATGCTGAGCCCAAGTATCTCTCTTTGATGAATACTTATCAAATAAGTCTAAAGTTTCATCTATAATATCTACTTTACTGTCTTTTTTATTGTATTCCATCTGCTTAATTTACGAATTATAATGTTAACCAATCAAGACTTTTCTTTGGATTTCTCCATTCATCATCAGATAATTTCTTAAAATCCTTTATTCTGCAAGGCTTTGCACCATCTAGAGCTGTCCATATAGAATCCATAATATCATCATGCTTTCCTTTTGGATAAGATAAAAACTCTTGTTGAGCTTTAATATCTTCAGGTCTAAAGTAAAAAGTCCCTTTGGCAAATAAAGGTACTAATGATAGTAGTCTTTCTGATTTACTGTTTCTTGGTTTTACACCAGACTCAAGACCTGGTATATACAAACTTTCTTCTTTCATTAACTCTCTTACTGCTGTACGTAGAGCTTCTTGATAACCTACTGTCTCAATCTTTATTCTACGTGGTTTAAACTTTTTATAAGTATTTATTATCAATTTAGGTTGTTCTGCTGGTGATATTCTATTTCTATATATATCTACTATATACTTATTATTTTCTGCATCAATTGCGATAGTAGTGATAACAAAATAATCAGCCCTAGTAGACAGAGAGCTCGCAGGGTCAACACCAGTATACAGCTCAACAGGCTTTGTTTTTTCATTTTCTAATCCTTTATTTTTAATTAAACAATTTTGTCCTTGAATTCTGGTATATTCCCAATGATGCATTTTAATCCAATTTGGTTGAAATGGTGCATCTTCAGGAGATTGAGCTATATTCATATATTCTTGAAAAAAACCATTTATATTACCTACAGACTTAAATTCTTCTTTAATACTTAATATTCTTTCTTTTGGAAATCTTTCAGGCCATATACTTTTCTCCTCATCATTCCAGATAGAAAACCATAATACTGCCCAAGCACTTGACTCTTTAGCCCAACATAAGAAGCAATCTTCTGATATAACCGTACCAATCATAGCTATTTTACCATCATCTGATAAAGAAGGTATAACTGCCTCTGTTAACCATTTTCTATTTTTAGCTCTAGCTTCTGGTGTATAAGCATTTAACTCTGATTCAAAGTCATCTACTATAATTAAGTTAGGTCTTGTATCTCCTTGCAAGAAACCCCTAACTCTTTGTCCTGTACCAACAGCTACTATTCTAGTTTGATTTGCTAAGATAATATCAGTATGAGTCCACCTACTTGCTGTTTCAGGACCTAAGTCTCCAAATACCCTTTTAAATTCTTGACTAAAAGTCAAATGATATTTAATTCTAGATAGAAAGTTAATAGACTGTGCTTGTGATTCTGATATAATAACTATAAATAACTCTTCATCAGAAGCTTTAAAGGCAGCCCTCCATAATGGATATATAAGTGTAGTAACTGTAGATTTAGCCGTACCACGAGGCGCAGCTATTAAAACTCTCTTTTTCTCTTCATCTGCTAAGTATTTATATATATCAGTATGAAAAGGTGGAGTAGTCTTCTTTAAAGCAGTTGGAAAGCAATACTTTCCAAATAGAGCCATATTATTCTTAAGCTTCTTTAAAGCTTGTAATTGCTCATATTTTTCTTCATAGTCCAATTACTTTTTTTTCTTTTTAGTAATTTTTTTCTTAGAAGGTTTCTTTTTAGGTCTACCTTTTTTACTTCCGTATGTTCCTTTTCCTTGTGGCATTATTTTTCCTCCTTAGTTGTAGTTCTTCTTGCTATTAACTTTTCTTCTGTTTCTTTAAGTTCATCTATAAGTTTAGTATTACTAGTAGCTTCTATCTGTTCTGTAGTCTTAACTAGATGTTTCTCTTTCATACCATGCATATCCTGCAAGTTATCTACAGCTCTCATTAAATTAGTAACATCACCTTTATCTTTGGCTTTTTTTATAGTTTCTTCAAGTAATTCTAAAGTATAAGCCTCAGTCATACCATGTTCACTTAGTAAAGCCTGTAATTCTTCTCTTACCATATCTTTAAACTTCTCCTTTTTCATTCTTCTCTTCCACATAACCATTTGGTTATTAGATGGATTATCTAGAACGTGTTCTATTGCCTTATTATAATCCATAGTCTGTGCATAGACCATGGCTAAATTCTTCATTCTACTTCCGTTGGATAAAACTTCCCAATTAGTTTTCCCACTAATTGTAGAATTGGATTTACGACCAGATGCTTTAAGCTTGACAGAATTATAATTAGGATTGTAAAAAGTATAACCAAAGGGATAGCGAATATAAACGCTAGTAGGTTTATAGGTGGACTTACTGATGACCTTAGCCACATAGTCATCATCGGATAATCCGTATTCTCCTTCATTAGCTTCCCTCCAATACTTATAAGGCAGATTCTTATCATCTGCCTCATTTTTCTTTAATACTACATAAGTAGTAGGTTTTACATCACCTTTATGGTGTATGTCTATTGTATACATTATTTAAAAAGGCAATCTTTCTATCGGTTTACCTTCTCTTATTTTTCTTAAAAATTCTTCATACGATTTTAATGCATCAGCTTTACTAGGGCCTTTTCTGTCAAAATTAGCATACCTAAGTTTTCTACCATCTGGGATTGGAAATTTATTTAAACTAGGGTGCTTAAAAGCTTTCTGTATATTTTTTGTAGCAAATCCCATTTGTCTAGCTACACGAGGACCATTTATAAGTCCGTGCCTACTTATCAATCTTATTAATACTCCTGTTAAAGCTGATATCATATTATTATATTATTAACTCTTTTCTTTGTTGCATTATCTGGGTCTGTATGATGAAACTTATAATACGCTGTTTTCATAGCATCTAAGTCCCCTTTGCCTATTTTCTTTAATAATGCATCAGAACCTCTTTGTGCAAACATATTAGCTAAAAATATACTATCTGCGTGTTCATCAATCCAATTATGAGGGTTATTATCAATTTCCCTTATATACTCCTTCTCAAATCCCATATTATACATTCTGTTCTTTGCAGTTTGTACTGAAGCATCTGTAAATTGATATACCCCTTTAGCTGATGTAGTACCAGCAGATGCTTTAGGATTGTTATCAGACTCTATATGTCTAACCATCATAGCCCATTTATAAACATTCTCCATAAAAACTAAGCCACTTTGTTTTAATCTAGTGGCTTGTTTCCTTAAAAAGTATAATGCTTGACCCTTAAACATTTTACTCCAAATCCATTAAAAGTTCTTCTATTCTATTAAACCTTTCATCTAACTTAGTTTCTATCTTTGCTACACTAACTTCTAATGTTTGAATTTTATTATTATTTGACATAATCTTATTTGTATTATTGTTATTATCAGATTCGATAGATGTCATCTTTGATGCAAACATACCTTGAGTATAAACAAATGTACCAATTATAGTACCTAGAGTTAATAATGTTCCTAGAGAGATTTTTTTATCTATCATTTAACTAGAAACCTTCTTCTGAAGAATCATACAGCTGGTCAGCAGCTTCTGAATAACCACCTGCACCTAATGTATTACCTCCAAAAATATTATTATACCAAGGTTTACTAGGGTCAGATTGATTATTAGCAGCAGCGTTTAAAGGTCCACCCATAGAATCTAACTCTTCTTGAGAAGGTTCACTTATACCATCACCATAAGCATCAAATGTAGTACCATCATCATATTTATAAGCATCTAAACCTTTGCCTCTTCTTTGGTCATCTACTAATTGTCTATGAGCCTGCTGTGTTATAGGTCCATATACACCATCTTGCTCTACTCCAAGTTCTCTTTGTAGTTTCAATACCTGCTTAGGGTCTTGAACATCAAAATCAGACGAATCAAACTCTTTTCCAAACATACTACCTAGTTTATCTCTTAATCCACCAAATAGTTTCTTAAAAGGTCTTCCTCTTTCTCTAGATTCACCTGTATCTGCATCTGTAGGTACATTTCTAGTACCTTTCCAACCATCTGAGCTAGGCATATTAAGGCTTGTATTGCCATATATACCTGCATAGTCCATTAAAGGGTTATTTGCCATCTTTACTCCTAATTCTCTTAATTTAATT
>VTLG01012599.1_pt1 | contig 10977 bp, 4 predicted proteins | sample 4694571 | NCBI WGS metagenome assembly VTLG01 (sample SAMN12604809, study PRJNA352737) | marine metagenome | biome: ENVO:00000447; feature: ENVO:00000209|ENVO:00000569|ENVO:01000036; material: ENVO:00002151; isolation source: viral sequences binned using virsorter ... | reverse complement strand
GAGCGGTGTAACAGCCGCCTCTGAGGTCTACTCAGAAACAATGGCTTTCCGTACAGCTTATGCTGGTCAGGAAGCAGATAGCCCAGCTATCAATGAAGCAAGCGGTGACGCTAACCGTGCTGCTTAACTATAAGGGGAACTTCGGTTCCCTTTTTTTTATTCACAAATATTATTATGCCTATACCTACCACTAATGCAACACAAGAATTACCTGCTGTTAATCAAATACTCGCATCAGTAGGTCAGGCTCCTGTAACTACATTAGATCAAACCAACCCAGACGTTGCGATTGCATATGATACATTGTTACAGGTATCAAAAGAAGTACAAGCAGAAGGTTGGACTTTCAACCAAGAGTTTGAATACGAAATAGTAACTGATAATAATAAAGAATACCAGATACCTAACAACATGTTACAAATAGATTTTTCTGAATCTTATAAAGGTAACATAGATCCTGTTAGACGTAGTGGTAAATTATATGATAGATATAATCATACTTATGAAATAGGAGATACAGTAGGTGATGAATTTAAAGTTGATGTGGTTTGGTTTTTTGATTGGATTGACCTTCCTGCACCTGTACAAAACTACATTGTCGCCAAAGCAGCAACCATTGCAGCACAACGAATCATTGGCGATCCACAATTAATCCAAACATTACAACAACGTGAAGCATTGGCTAGAGCTAACGCACTAGAGTACGAATGCAATCAAGGTGACTTTACTATCTTTGGACACCCAGAAGGTAATAGACATTACACCAGTTATAAACCTTATACAGCTTTACAACGCTAATGGCAAGTGTTACACAACGTGTCCCGAATTATTTAGGTGGGGTATCTAAGCAACCAGATGATAAGAAGTTTCCGGGTCAAGTTCGTGAAGCTCTTAATGCTTACCCTGATCCTACATTTGGTCTACAGAAAAGACCGGGACTTAAATTCCTTACAGTTTTAAAAGATAGTGGTGGTACTGCATATAATGATACTGATTTAGATAATGCTAAGTGGTTCTATATCCATCGTGATAATGATGAGAAATATATAGGATGTATTGTAGGTGCATCAAGTTCTCCTTATGGAGAGGTACATGTATGGAATGCAGCAACTAATGTTAAGTCTACCATTACTTACTCAGGTAGTTCTAGAGACTACCTTACAGCTATATCAAAGAATGATTATCATGTACTTACTGTACAGGATACATCTATCATTACTAACAAACAGAAAACTGTAACAGTACAAGCAGCTAACTCTTTCAATGCTAAACGTCAAGCTACTATAAGATTACGTGGTGTTGATAATAGTGCAGCTTACAGAGTATATATAACTGTAGGTGGTACGGTATATGATCCGATCTTTACTTCAGATGGATCTGCTACAGCTGCAGAAATACTTACAGGATTAAAAACACAGATTGATGCTGAAAGTATTTCTAACCTAACTGTTACTAAACTAAATGGTTCACTTGAACTAACTCATTCTTCTGCTGCCTTTACAGTAACAACTCAAGGTGGTTTAAATGGTCAACAGTTAAGTAGTTACGGAGACCAAGTTAATACAGTAGCAGATCTACCTACAGAAGCAGTGCATGGTAGAGTTGTAAAGATCATTAACACCTCTAGTGGTGCTGATGATTATTACGCTAAATTTGTAGCTGACTCTGGCTCTGGTAATGGTGAAGGATACTGGGAAGAAACCTTAGGACATGGTATGTCTCCGGGTTTGACAGCATCCACCATGCCACATGAATTAGTTAATACTGGTACCAACGCTTTTACATTTAGACCTATTACTTGGACTGCTAGGTTAGTTGGTGATGATACAACTAACTCACACCCTTCATTTAATAGTGAAAAGATACAGCAATCTTTTTTCTATAACAACAGACTAGGATTCTTATCAGAAGATAATGTATCCATGAGTCAGTCTGGAGAGTTCTATAACTTCTATCATATAACAGCTCAGACAGTCAGTGCATCTGATCCAGTTGACCTTAACTGTTCTAGTATTAGACCAGCTGTGTTACATGGTATTATACCAGTAGCATCAGGTTTGATTTTATTCTCTGAGAACCAGCAGTTTATTATGTATGCTGCTGATGGCAACCTATCACCACAGACTGCTATTATACGTGGACTTTCTAACTATGAGATGGACACTAATATAGACCCTGTAGATGTAGGTACCAATATAAACTTTGTCAGCAAGACACCAGCCTATACTAGAGTGTTTGGTCTTACACCAAGGGGTGAAGGTCAGATACCAGAGGTTACTAATTTAGGTAAAGTAGTAGATGAATATATACCACAGACTGTTGATAATTTAATTGCTAGTCCACAGAACTCATTTATAGCTTTATATGGTTCTGCTTTGGATACTGTATATTTTTATAGAACACATACTGAAGGCAATCAACAAGTTTTACAAGCATGGTACAGTTGGAAGTTTCCGGGTAATATATTAAATCTAGTAGTAGATTCTGATGTATTATATACGATTGTTAAAGTAGGTACAGGTTCTTCAGCTAGATATAATTTACTTACATCTAACTTGAGTGCTACACTTGAGGATGAGGCTATGGTCACCAGTGATGGTACTAAAATTAATCCATACATGGACTTTTACTGTAAAGCTACAAATGGTTTATCAGGTGGTTCAGAAAAGAAAGTAGTATATGATGCTACAAATAGTATAAGTAAATGCTATATTCCGTACTCTGATATAACTACAGCTACTCCAGTTGTTGCCGTTTCAGGTGATGCTGCTAGTAACTATAGTACAATTGTTCAGTCTGGTTTTACTATGAAAGCTGAACGAGCTACAGATAGTGATGGTACTTATTTTAAAGTTACTGGTACAGATCTTTCTGGACAAGCAGATAATGTTATTGTAGGATATACATTTGATTATGATATAACTTTACCTAAAACTTATTTTCAATTAGATAAAGGTATAGCAGATTATAGTGCTGTATTGACTATATCTAGGATGAAGTTCTCGGTAGGTAGATCTAGTACACTTGGGTTTAAGCTTACATCTAATGGTTTAAGAGGTCAGTCATATGATTTTTCAACTATAACAGATGGCAGTCGAACTGAGTTTAGTTTACCATTTGATATAGATGATAAAGATGATATTAAAGTCAGTTTAGATGGTACCAACACAACTAACTTTACTATTACAGACGCAGGTGTTATTACAATGGGTTCGGCTCCAGCTGCTACCGTTAAGATGATAGCCTATGAGGATAACTGGTATGATATACAACCAGTACAGGAAGCTAACCAATACTTAGCTGACGACGTACCTATGGTAGATCAGGCAGTATATACACTACCTATACACCAACGTACAGAAAACTTTTTACTTAGAGTCTTTAGTGACTCACCATTCCCAGTCTCTCTGACTTCAATGATGTGGGAAGGAAACTATAGCCCACGTTATTATAGGAGGACTTAACTATGACCATGTTTTTCAATGGTGTAGACCCACGACAAGAGAATCAAAACGTAATCAACGCTAAGTTTGATTATGATAATGAGATGTATTCTTGGCAGAGGGCTAAAGATTGGAGTTCATATTACAATACATTAGAAGCTCAGTATGTACAACAACTGAACGAAGAGAGTACAAATAAATATAAGAATCAATTAGCTTTTAATAACTGGCAAGATAAAGAGAACATGCGTCTCTATTCTTATGCTAAAGAAGCTGAAGCATATAACGCTAGTGTTGTAAGTTATTACGAACAGTTAGACTTTAATAATATAGCAGAGGAATTAACTTTAAATGATACAGCTAGAGCTTATCAAGATCAGTTAATCTCAATTGGTTTCCAGAATAAAGATCTAATAAATAAGTATCTTGAAGGTGGAGAGAATGCTGCTTTAGAAACTAAAGGTCTGACAGATAAGGTAAAACAAGCTAAAGCTGTAGAAGAATTACAGATCAGAGAAACAGGTATTAATAGAGAGTTTGACCTAATTAACAATGCCCTCGATAAAGTTGGATTACGGGATGGTATGGCAGCTACTAAGGCAGATGCCGCATTCAAAATGCAAGGTATGAGGACAGAGAATGTACAAAAAGTAGGTCAACAAAAAGCATTAGGTCAGGTCGGTAGGTCTGCAGAGAAAGCTATACAAGCTATTTTAGCTAACCACGGTAACGCTCAAATGGCTTTGATGAATAGTATCTCTAGTGCTGAAGCTAAATACAATGTTGATTTACAAAAGCTTTCAGCTGCTTTAGATAACAAGACAAAACTTACAAATCTACAATACTCTAACATTGCTAATCAACTTACTACCTCTATCACTGACACCACTAGAGCACAGGAAGGAGTTGGCTTAAAGTTTGGTCAGCTTAAGAAACAAACTGACTTTGGTAGAGTACAACTACAACAATCTCTTATTAGTGCTGGTGAACAGAATGAAGCTGATAGACAGCGTATTGGTATGGATAAATATCAAGCTGATATCAATGCATCTGCAAGTCTTAAGTCTATACCTAAGGCACCACCACAACAAAAGCTACCACTAATGATACCAGATACAGTTTACAACAAGATACTTGAACCTGTTGATAAGCCACTACCAGTTAGAGGTATTAACACAGTACACGGTCCAAGCTGGGGTGATATGTTACTACAAACTGCAATAGGTGTAGGTGCATCTTATTTAGGTAAAAATTAACAATGGCAAATCTATTTAAAGGGTACGCCCAGAAATCAGATTACTCAGGGAACTTACTGAAAGGTGTAGATCCCTCAGATAAAATATTAGAAGAAGGTAAACGCTACCTTAGTGGTTGGAAAGAAGTTTCCCAAGGGGAACAAGAAAACCAAAGAAACTATCTTATAGCTTTGGAAGCTAAGTTCCAAGCTGAAGAAGCAGATAGAGCACGTAACACAAAACTTGAAACTTATTTTGCTGATGGTTGGGGTAAGGCTCTAACCACCAGACATGAAGGTTTGATTAGAAATGCTGAAGCTAAATTAACAGAATCTCAAAAGCAAGCTAAGAAGTTAGAAGATTGGTCAACGAGTGCTCTAGATCTAGGTGTGAAAGGAGCCGCAGGTTTTACTAGAGCAAGACAAGACTTTGGAATGAATCTAGCAATAGATTTAGGTCTCTCATGGGAGACTGCCCAAGGTATCCAAGCTGCTGAAGGTGTGTTAGATGAAACCTATAAAGGTACTAACGCTGCAATCCACGAAGCACGTAAGAAGGGTGCATCATGGGAGCAAATAAACCAAATTCATAAACTCAGTTTCTTAGGAAACCAAGGGTTTAGAGTTGGTGCTGCTATGAATATAGGTGAGTCCTACAAAAATGATGCTATCATTGCTCGTGGTGGTAATAAATTCGACTTCAAAGGTAGGTCAATGAACCTTTGGGAGGCTACTTCTGAAGGTAATATTGAAGCAACTCAAGCTATACTACGAAAGATAAGGACTGCACACTTAAGAGAAGTTAAAGAAACTACAGGTCTTAAAGATCAGTTAATTGCTAAATATGCTAGAGAGAAGATTTTATCAGCTGAAGGTCGTGTAATAGCTACAGTTAGAGAAAAGCATGTTAAAGATCAGCAAGAACTAGAACAGAATAAGTTATTAAATAATAATGCAGTATCAATTAAACAAGGTCCAGAGTTCTTTTTAAAGGACATTGAAAATCAAATCGCACCAGACGGTTCTAATGCAGCTGGTGTTTGGAAGGCATCACATAATTATACTTTAGGTAACATAGCAAATGGTATCATAGGTCCAGTTGAAATTGAAGGTATTAAAAACCTACCAGTTACAAGAAATGGAGTAACTAAAAAATTTGAACATTGGTGGCCTAATAGGGCTATGGCAATGGACGCAGCTTTAGTTGATTATAATACTAAAATTAATTCTACTTTAAATCAAGCTGAAAAAAATAAACAAGCTAGATTAAATAACGATACTTTAGTACTTAGAAATCAACTATTAAACAGAGAAACACCATTAGAACCCGCTAGACTATCTACTATGATAGCTGAAGCTAATAGGTTATATGGTCCTGATAATAAGATGTCTAAGATGTTAGTATCACAAGTTACTGACCATGTATCTGAAGCTAACGATTCTATCTATGAACCTACACTTCAAAAGCTGAAAGCTCAAGGTATGGTAACTACTAGCATTGTTAAATCAATGATGTTATCACCAGAGAATGAAGCTAATTGGATGAAGGTTGCTAAAGAACAAGATAAAAGCCAACCTAATGAAGCTGAATTAAAATTACTTGAAGATCATGTAGATGCTAGAATTGAAGATATTTTACATAGTTATGGATTTGAATCTGAGGATGTAACATCAGCTGCTTTAGCTGCATATGTAGGTAAAGGTAGGATTAAAAAGTATTTCACTACCTATGCTCAAAATGAAAAATTAAGTAGAGGTGACGTACTTACTCAAACTTTAGAAAGATTTGAGGTAGACGTTAAGAACGATTATAAAATAACTACAACAGGAAAAGGTGATACATTTGCACCTCATTTTGGTACATTTTCTCTTGGTGCCAAACGTCACGCAATACCTTTAAGCGAGATGACAGCAGAACAGTTTGCTGCTAATCCTAAACTACCTTATGAAAAAGTATTGTTAGAACCTGTTACAGTAAGAGAGTTCTTTGATAATGTTGCTCAAGGTAGGAACGTTGGATTTCCTACAGATGTAACTCACTATGTAAGTAAGTTTGGTATTGGACCAAAAGGTGAAGTTAAGATGACTGAACTGATGTTCTTAGAAGCACAAATGAAGTTGATTGATCCTGAGTTTGAAATACCACCACAACTCTTACAAATGCATAAAGTAGCATTTAGTCAAATTAAACCTGAATATCAGAAGTTAATTGTAGGTGCACATCAAAGTACTAATGGTATACATGTAGCTCTTAAATATAGTGGGTTTGAACATAAAGATGCTCCAACTTCTAACAACCATGCTGATAAAAATAAATCAGCTTATTTTAATATGTTTAGAAACCCAAAAAATATGCATCCTTATATGAATTTAGATCCACAAGGAGAGCCAGACAAATTAGACTGGACTGAGATGTTAATGATGGGGGCTTACTGATGGATAATAGTAGTTCAATACAAGCCAATAATGCCTTACCTGATCCAGAAAAGGAAAAGTTTGAACAGGAAGAGCAACGTAAATATGAAGAATGGAAGACTCAACAAGAAGGCGGTGAAGCTAAAGAACAAGCTGATATAGTACCTGAGGCTGCTTCTAAACCTACTACCACAGCTGATGCTGTTAAAGGAGGTCCGGGTGATTACTCATGGGGTGGTTATGAAGAGCAACAGAAACCTCAGTATGGTTTACAGAAACCTGCTAACGTCAGTCAAGAAGATTGGGATGCTAGACCAGAGTGGTCAAGAGGATTAGAAAACATCGTAGCTGCGGGTTCTATACCAGCGTTAGGTGTTGCTGATTTTGTAGCTGATGCTGCTGCGTTGGTACCGTTCTTAAAACCTGTTAATGAATGGTGGGATGAAAACTCACCAAGATCTAACCACCCAGCTCACAAAGCCATCCGAGAAGCTGCTTCAATTATCATCCCTACAATGTATGGTGGTGGTGTTGTTACAGGTAGTTTGAAGTCTGCTACAGCTGCTAGATCTATACCTAAGGCTACACGTATCCTTGGTACAATAGGTGCTCATGCTGGTGTAGATACAGCTGTTACTGCTATATCTTCTCATTCTAAAGAACAAGATAATATAGCTGCAGCTCTAAATGAATGGCTAGGTTGGGATATACCATGGGCTACCAGAGATGGTGACAGTCCAGACGTAATAAGGAAAAAGAATATCTATGAATCAGCTGGACTAAGTGTTGGTGTAGATTTACTTACATCTGCATTCTCTTTGTCTAAAGCTATGAAAGTTATCCCCGGAGATGAAGCTGCAGAGCGTGCTTTAGCTAGACATGCTACAGGTTTTGAAGGGGAAGATCCAATCAGCTTTGGTGTCTTAAGTCGTAGATCTAGTAGAACTGCAGCTCAAAGAGAAGAAGCAGTTAGCCGTTTAATAAGAGACCCAAGAGGTGATAGAGGGTATGATCCGTTTATCAATACACCTGACCTTGGGCCACAAAGTAGAGCTGTTACTGAATTAGAACCTAATCCAATTAAAGCTAAGATAGATAATTGGAGAATACAAAATAATGTAGGTACCGTTAATGGTAGAGCTAGACCTTTTGTAAGTAATAGGTTTATACAGAGGATGGCTAACGCTAACCCATCTGAAAGAGCTGAAGCTTATAGAAATCTATTTGATAAAGATATCTCTGCTAACGTCGGTGCTAAAATTGATGGAACAGTTATACCTCCAGATGAAATAAATAAAGCTGTTACTAATTTATATAATAATGTCTTTAATCCTGATATTAAACTAAGTCAGATGGAATCCATTCTCAATGATATGAAGACTGGGTTCTTTAATAAGAAGAATTACATGGGTCAACAAGAATGGCGTATTGTTAATGAAGCTTTTATCAAATCATTTGAACAGGTATATAATCCTAAAGTAATGCGTGCATCTGCTGTAGTTACTAACCAAGCTGCTGGTACAATTGCTGATACAGCATCTGCTATTGGTTTGATTGGTGATGTTGCTATGACAGGTAGACAGCAGGAGATTATTGTTGAAAAGCTTAAGTTGTTAAGTAGAGAAGTCCGAGCTAACCAGTATATATCTAATAAGGTAGGTGAGTATAAACAACTTGCAGGTGCTCAGAATCCAGCTGCTTTAAAGGCTTGGATTATGGATCAGAATACTGATTTCGCTAGAGGCTTGAAAGCTGTACAAGATAAAGGTGAGGAATTTTATCAAACTTTAGAAGAGATTGCTAAAAACAATCCTGAATATCTTAAGCCACTTGCATTAGCAATGGAGGCTACCAATGGTGAAGTTGATCAAATATATAAACTTAACAGATGGGCTGAAGAAAACGTAGGTTTCTTAAAAAAAGCATTCTATGATGGTAACCCTCAAGTACCTAGTTTAATTGTTAAAGGTTTACAAAGTGTAAGGTACAACCATATCTTATCTGGTCTTGCACCGTTAAGAGCACTAACAGGTAACTCTATGTTAGCTGCATTTAAACCTGCTACAGTACTAGCTGGTGCTAAAATTACAGGGGATACAGCCACATTCCAAAAAGCTCTTTGGACCTATGGTGGTGTCATGGAGAACTTCCAACGTGCTTATAAAGTAATGGGTGATGAATGGCGTTTAGCTAAGTCACGTCCTGAGGAAGCTATGATGCGTGGTCGTGCAGATCTACGTCAGGCTAAGATGGATAACTTTGAAGCACTAGAAGCTATGTCTGGTGTCTGGAAATCTGAAGGTAATAATGGTAAGGTGGCTATGTGGAATATAGCTAAAGGTTTAGCGTGGTACAACAATAACCCATTTGTTAGATGGGGTATTAATGCTATGTATGCTATTGATGGTTTTACTAACTCATTGATGGCTAGTGGATCTGCCAGATCTAAAGCATATAATATCTTAATGAAAGAAACAAACGGTGCATTCAGTGCAGACGCTTTCAATAAATTACAGAAACGATTATATAGCCAAGCATTTGATCACACTGGATTGTTAACAGATAAGGCAGCTAAACATGCATCTCAAGAGATAGCACTTAACTTAGATAGCCAGTTAGCAAGTGATTTGAATGTAATGTTGGAAAAAGTTCCAGCTGCTAAATCATTATTCCTATTTCCTAGAACTGGTTTAAATGCTTTGAATTTATCTTGGACATTTACTCCCGGTAGTGGTCTAATACCTCTTCAAACTAAGGTTCGTAAGGTATTTACAGCTTCTACTAAACAGGAAATAGCTGAAGTATTGATGGAGCATGGTCTCGAGAATAGTGATGAAGCATTCCGTACACTTAAATCTGAGTACATTGGTCGTCAATTGATGGGGGCTACTGTAGTTACAGGTGCTGGTATATGGGCATTACAAGGTAACTTAACTGGTAATGGTCCTCAAAACTCTGGTGAACGTAAGCGTATGATCAGTATGGGTTGGGAACCTAATTCCATTAAGAACCCAATCACTGGTGAATGGCATAGCTATAAAGGATTTGAACCATTTGATTCATTACTTGGTCTTGTTGGAGATGCAGTATACTTTTCTAACCGTGTAGACCAATCATTAACTGAACAACTTTATCAAAAGATAGCATTTTCTATTAGTATGAACGTTGCTAATAAAACATTCCTTAGTGGAATGGAACCATTAGTATCTATGTTCTCTGGAGATGAAGGTGCATTCAACAGATTCCTTGTATCGCAAGCAGATTCCTTAATACCTTTCGCACCATCAGGTATGAGAAGTGTATTAAATCAAGCTATAGCTCCACAACTAAAAGATGTGGAAAATGACTGGGGTTCATTGATGGCTAACAAATGGAAGTTTATGAGTCCTCCCGGTTTGATAGATCAGTTAGATATATATACAGGTAAACCAATACGATTCCATGAACCTCTTACTGCTGCAGCTAATGCTTTTATGCCATTTGGTAAATCCAATGGTGATATGGAACCTTGGAGGCAGTGGTTGATTAGTACAGGATGGGATAACGTACAGAGTATGAGGGTCAATCCTATTACTAAAGAGTTATTAAGTCCTGAGGATCGTCATTGGATCAATAACTGGATAGCTAAAAACATGAACTTAGCTGGACAGATTGAAAGTATGATGAATTCAGAAGATGGATTCTGGACTAGAAAGATGAAAGAATATAAACGAGATAGAGGATGGAAAAAACAAAAGGATTATCCACTTAAAGAGTTAGTCGTACATCAAGAACTATCTAGAATTCATAGAAATGCTATGAAGTATGCGTGCTCTGCATTGGAGAGATACCATTCGCAGTATTCACAGGTGGGCTTACAAAACACTAGAATTAAAAATGCTTTAC
>VTLG01012024.1_pt1 | contig 10977 bp, 12 predicted proteins | sample 4694571 | NCBI WGS metagenome assembly VTLG01 (sample SAMN12604809, study PRJNA352737) | marine metagenome | biome: ENVO:00000447; feature: ENVO:00000209|ENVO:00000569|ENVO:01000036; material: ENVO:00002151; isolation source: viral sequences binned using virsorter ... | reverse complement strand
GATCAACCATCATTTCTTGGTGATAGGAGAGAATTCAAAGAACAGAATATGATGTTGCCTGTAGAGAAATTGGTATTAATTAAAACTAACATACCGGACGTATCCAATATATGTGATATATTAGCTCAACGAGTAGAGATGATGGACTACAAGTTTACCAATCATTACTCTAATTATAATAAGGATAAGTCTTGGAGTGCAATATCTCTCCGTGGATATTCACCAGAGTGGTCTTTCATTACTAAACCAGCAGAGATGAGTAAGAAGTGGAAAGAAGAAAATAAGGACGTAGAGTTTAAGTTACAAGACACAGAACTCCGTAAGATGTTTCCAGAGGTAGAAGAATTGTTGAGATGGTTGCCTGGTAGACCACATCGTATTCGGTTTATGAACTTGGCTCCTGGTGGTGGTGAGTTAGAGAGACACACAGACCAAGTTGATCCTGAGGCTGGTGTGGAAGATTATAAAGTGATGAGGTTTCATTTTCCTATTGTGACAAATAAAGATGTTACATTCAGTCAATGGGATTACAAAGCTGAAAGAGTTTCTTGTCATATGGATGTTGGTGAGTGTTGGTATCTAGATGTGAGAAAACCACATCAGGCAATCAATGCAGGCACAGAGATGAGAACACATCTAGTGGTAGACATTGAGGCGAATGATGAAGTAAGAGCGTTGATATGTTAGAGTGGAATCAATTTCTATGTGTAGACTCATTTGATATACTAAGTGAGATAGAAACTAGGTCAGTCGATTTAATATTTACTAGTGTTCCTGACTTGAATGATTTAAATATAAAAGACATATCTACATACGAAACCTTTATATCTAATGCGATGGACCAATTCGGTAGAATAACTAAAGACACTGGGTTCGTAGCTATGTGTCAGACTGATAGAAAGATAAACGCTCAGGTTTATTCTAAACACGCTTTTATAATTCGTGTTATGGGATGGTTAGGTTTTGTGTTGAAAGACTATAAGATAATGGTAGTCAATACTATGGACAGCAAAGATCAATATAAATTTCCGTATCAACATCTGTGTGTGTTTACTCGCAAAGGAACTATACCACGCAAAGGTGAATGGTTAAAACATATCTTACAATATGAAATGAAAAAGCATACTAGAGGCCCATATTATATATGGAATGAAAATTTTGTTAGGTTAGTAGTTGAGAATTTAAGTAGTGAGGATGATAAGGTCCTTGATCCGTTTTCAGGTTCGGGAATTGTTCCTTATGTGGCTCGTTCATTGAATAGACAATATCTTGGATGTGAAATTAATCAAGAGATATTTGATTCCTCGTTGATGAGGACGGCTATAGTATGAATAAAACATTTTTGTGTGGCTCAGATAATAACTTAGAGGATCTTCTTCCTTGGTGGTATTTTAATGTTAAAAAACATCATCCCGATATTCATGTCACGGTAGCTGACTTTGGTTTAAGTCAGAGTGGTAAACATTGGGCAGAAACACACGCTGATAAAGTACTGACATATGAAAAACATCCTAAGCTGTCATGGTTTTATAAACCTCAAGCAATGCTAGATACTCCTTATGAATATACTTGTTGGCTTGATATAGATTGTGAAGTACTTTGTCCTGTACCAGAGATATTTGATTTTCCTACGGATGAAAGGATGGCAATGACTGAAGATATAATTCGTATGGGTTATTTTGCAGATAAACCAACCGGCGCAGCTGAACACTGGTGGGCTGCGGGAGTTAATGTGGTGAAAGGTAAACCACAGATTTTAAAAGATTGGGCATTTCATGCAATGAATAGTGATCAACGAGGAGATCAAGAAGTTCTCCACCAAATGATTAATATTAATCCAAAATATAATAACATGATAGTGAAGATGCCATTAGAATATCAGTGGTTACGATTATCATTACATCAAGATTATGATAGTCCATATAAAAAGATTGTACACTGGACTGGACCTGTAGGTAAAAAACATATAAGAGAGAAGTTAATGCCATGAGTAAGGTTATATCAATACTAACACCAACAAGACACCGACCGAATAGATTGAGTGAGTTTATTATGTCTGTGTATCAGCACACGGACGAGAAGAATCGCGTAGAGATGTTGATGTATGTTGATGTTGATGATCCCACGAAAGATCAGTACTTAGATTTTTTTGAACATTGTCAAACAGAGTTCAAAGATTTTTTAAGAATTCATTTTGTTTTCGGTGCACCAAAAAGTGTATCACAATCTTGGAATGAGTTGTATATCAGAAGTGTTGGTGATATTATTATCATGGGTAATGATGATTTAATATACAGAACTCCGAGTTGGGATAGAATGATTGAACTAGAGAGTAATGCATACAAAGATGATATCTTTTGTATGTGGATGGATGACAGAATAAATAGAGAGAATCATTGTGCATTTCCTATTGTAAGTAGAAAGTGGTGCGAAACTCTAGGATATTTTACTCCAGGAGTATTTCATTTTGGTTACAATGATACATGGGTATTTGATATAGCTAAACGAGTTGACCGATGTCGTTTTCTAGGTGGGGTGATAGGAGAACATATGCATTTTACTCAAGGTAAAGCTATTAAAGATGAAACTTATGAGAGAAATAGAGTGGCGGGAAGAAATTATTATCAACTAGATGAAGTTATTTTTAATTCGTCGGAGATGGTGAAGAAAAGAATTGAAGATGCTGAAAAATTAAAGAAAGTAATGAAATGATTTTAGTGGTCTATAGAATTTTATACGGTACAGATTTTTTAGAAAGGTCTATACGAAGTGTATATGATGCAGCTGATAAAATTTTTGTTGGGTATTCAACTGAGCCGTGGAGCCAACCTAAAAATTTTCCATTATTAACTGATATAGAAAGAAGCCCACCTGATGTAGTGGAAGAGTATTTTGATTTATCACAGGGGAAGATAGCAATTTCACAACACCAATTTAATACTCCTAAAGGGGAGTTTAATTTTTTGCATAAGAAAGCTTTAGATTTATTCTATTTGAGAAATGAACCACCCACCCTTACTATTTTTATGGAGCCTGATATGGTATGGTCTCCTGGTGTATTTAAAGATTTTGTAAAGGAAGCTGAAAACTATACACACCTTTTTGCACCACAGATAGAATTATGGAAAACTCACAAGTATAGAATAAGAAGAATACATGATCAAACAAGATTAGGACCAGCAGCTTATAAAGATATTCCCGAGTTTAGATTTGGAGCGTATAATGGAAAAGAACAAATCATTTCAAAGCACGGGTGCTATAATTTTGGATTTTGTTTAAATGAAAAAACAATGTATTATAAACACAGAGCAGCTTTAGATTTTTCTCCTAAGATTAAAGATTCAATTCCGGTTGAGTCGTGGTATACTGAGAAGTGGTTAAATTGGACTCCGGCTATTGGTGATTTAGAACCAGCATCAAAACATATAGCCAACATCCCCAAGGCAGATCCTTTTGAAATGCCAGAAGATATGAGGAAATTTATGAATGAAAATCCCGTTAAAAACACCTGAGGAACATAAGTATACCTCAACAGGAATAAAGTTCTGGAGACATCCAGAACAAATGAATAATTATAAAGAAGGTAATCCTAATACGGTTATCTCTACACACATATCACCTGAAGGTGCTTGTAACCTAACGTGTGCATATTGTTCTGTGACATATAGAGATACCCATTCACGCATAGAGATGGACGTGATAAAAGATTACGTTACCAAGTTAAAGACTAGGGGACTCAAGGCCGCCATCCTTACAGGTGGTGGAGAACCTACGTCTTATAAACACATCAATGAATTGATACGATGGCTCAAGGAACAAGACTTGTCTGTTGCGTTGATTACTAACGGCACACTTACCAGACGAATTAATCCAGACATTTGGAATATGTTAGAGTGGGTACGAGTATCTATCAACGTGTTTCCCGGATGGGATATGAAAATTAATTTACCTACTGAACATTTTACAGGTAAGACAATAGTAGGATCTTCTTTTTGTTATGATGAAGATTATGATTTGAGTACTATGAGGAGAGTAGGTATAGTAGCATCAAGAATTAAAGCACAGTATATTAGATTGTTGCCTAACTGTTTGCTACCCCAAGAAGAATTATTGAAACGACATGAATTGGTACAGAAACTTATTAAAGATTTAGATGACCCTCGATTCTTTCATCAGTTTAAAGTACACGGTGCACCGGCGAGTGAGATTTGTCATCAGTCATATTTTAGACCCTACTTGTCAGAGGAGATACATTGGGAGACAGGTGAGCCAGGTTCAGTGTTCCCATGTGATAGTGTAGTGTTAAATGATCAGAACACAAAGTTTATGCAAAAATATTCATTGTGTGCACCCGGTGACATACTAGATTATATGGACAAGAAGATACCACAACGATTCTCTATATCTGAACAGTGCACAGGTTGTGTGTTCACAGAGAATGTGAATATGTTGAAAGGTTTTATTGAAGATAAAGTGAGTCGGTTTGATGAGTTTAGTTCACCTCTGATGCACGAGGAGTTTGTGTGAAAGTAAAGTTGACAGGTGAGTTTGCTACAAGTACAGGTAGACAAGAGATTGAGATATACGGACCGACTACCATCAAATCATTACTTTCTGCACTAGATAATAGTTTTCCTAATCACGGTTGGGATAATAGTAATGTTGCAATTAATGGTGTGATGTATTCTAATGCTTGGTTGCAACCGATAACAGAAGATGATGAGATAGTTATCATGCCTCCCATTGAAGGAGGATGAGATGTATAATCGCGATGAGTTTGATAGAGAATATTTTGAACAGGGACCGATGACAGGAAAAAGTTTGTATACTAACTATCGTTGGTTACCAGAACTTACTCTTCCAATGTGTCATCACTTGATTACTTATTTTGGTATAACGGCTGATGCTCGTATACTAGACTTTGGTTGTGCAAAGGGATATTCAGTACATGGTCTGAGGATGCTAGGGTATGAAGCTTATGGAGTGGATGTGAGTGAGTATGCTATATCCCAAGCGCCTAAAGAAGTAAATGGATATGTAAAGAAGATAGAACCTTTTGAATCTTTGGATGATCAGTTTGATTGGATTATATGTAAAGATATTTTAGAGCATCTTCCCTACGATAAGATCGACAAACAGCTACAAATTTTTGCTGAAGCTCTACAGGGAATTGGTGGATTGATTGTTATGGTTCCTTTAGGAGATGGAGAAAAATATTATATAGATGCATACGAAAATGATGCAACTCATATTATAAGAGAAAATTTACAATGGTGGACAGATAAATTAACTAAGAATGGATTAAATGTAGAGATTGCTAGTAATGATATGGGTCCATTCAAAAAGAATTGGCAGATAGATGCTTTGGGTAATGGATTGTTTTTAGCATATAGTTTTTGACTGGAGAAGAATTATGAAAGTGGGATTTGTTGGTATAGGAAAACTAGGTAAAGATGCAGCTGAAGTTATGGCTCGTCATTATGATGTAGTGGGATATGATATTGAAGGAGTATATACTACCTTAACTATGGCTCATACTTTAGAAGGTGCTTGTATCGGAAAGGATATTATTTTTGTGGCGTTACCGACACCACATCATCCAGATTACGATGGTCGTTATCCAACTAGTCATCTTCCCCCAAAAGATTTTGACTACACTATAGTCAAGAACATGGTGAAGAAAATAGATGTTCTGGTAAACAATAAAACTTTAATAGTATTAATTTCGACAGTTCTTCCCGGCACTATTCGTCGAGAGATTGCTCCTTTAATAAAGAATGGTCGTTTTATATACAACCCATATTTGATTGCTCAAGGATCAGTTAAAGGAGATATGATAACACCCGAAATGATTATCATTGGAACTAAAGAAGGTAGATGGGATCCAGATGTTACTCTCCTAAAGAATTTTTATGAGGAGTTTGTAACACCAGGTACTCGTTATGAAATGGGAACATGGGAAGAAGCAGAAGCTATCAAGATTTTCTATAATACATTTATCTCTACTAAACTTGCACTGGTGAATATGATTGCAGATGTGGCCGAGGGTGTAGGTAATATGAATGTAGATATAGTAACAGATGCATTAAAGAATTCAACAATGAGAATCATGGGCCCACGTTATATGAGTGCCGGCTTGGGTGATGGTGGTGCTTGTCATCCCAGAGACAACATTGCTTTGAGAAGTTTGACAGAAAGATTACATCTGGGTTATGATTTGTTTGATGCTATTATGACAGCTAGAGAAAAACAAGCAGAACATATGGCCCGAAAAATTATTGGTCTTGGCCATGATGTTTGTATTTTAGGTAAAGCATTTAAGCCAGGTATAGATCAAGACGCAGGTTCACCTGCTATATTGTTAGGTCACTATTTAGAAAAGATGAACCGTACTGTTTATTATGATGGTCACTCACCCGAAGTAACAGTTCCTTTGACATATGTGATGCATGACCACAAGAAATATAAGGATTTTGTTTTTAATTATGGGAGTGTAATTTTTGATCCTTTTAGAAAAATGAGTATGAAAAAAGACTTGACAGAGAGAGCTATTATAGTGTATAATTATGGTAACTCTGAAATTTCTCCAGCAGTAGGGAGAGATGATCCTGGTAGACTATAATGTATGAATTGAAAGATTATTTAAATGCTATTAACCATCAGAAAATTGATCTGATGGATGGCCAAGATGAATTTTGGGAGAAGAAATATCCAGCTTATATAGTAAACAAAGCATTGTCAGCATTTCCTGATACTCTTTTGTATGTAAATGAAATGAATCGGTTGTGTCACCTCGATAAACGCTTTCAATTTCAATTTTTTCTAAATAGTATAAGACCTAAAAAAAGATTTAGTAAATGGCTTAGGTCTACTAAGATTAAAAATCTTGAGTATGTTAAAGAATACTATGGTTATAATAATGAGAAAGCCAGACAAGCACTTGACATACTAGATGATGAACAAATTGAACATATAAAAAGAATAATAAATCGAGGTGGTAAACATGGAAGAGTTGGAATGGACTCCAGATTTAATGCTCGAGGTGACGTTGAATGAGGCTGATGATTTTTTAAAAGTTCGTGAAACACTATCCCGTATAGGGGTTGCCTCTCGCAAGGAGAGAAAGTTATACCAATCGTGTCATATCCTACACAAACAAGGTCGTTATTTCATTGTACATTTTAAAGAATTGTTTGCGCTAGATGGTAAGCCGACAAACATATCTATTAATGATTTAGAACGACGAAATACTATAGCAGGATTGTTATCTGATTGGGAATTAATAAAAATTATTGGTATCAGTGAACCGAGAGCACCATTGTCACAGATAAAAGTTTTATCTTATAGAGAAAAAGATGAATGGTTGTTGGAGACGAAATATAATATTGGTAAGAAACGAGTGGAGTAATATATTATGGCAGTAAAATTATTAAGATTAAAGTCCGGTGAGGATATTGTAGGAGAGATAGTAAGAGAAAATGAAGAACTTATTGTAATAAGTAATCCTGCAATATTAATGCCGGTAAGTCATTCACCAGGAAGACAAGATCAAATACAGATAGGACTTGCACCTTGGATTCCTTTTAGTGAAGAAAAAGAATTTAAGTTGCCGAGAGATTGGATACTGTTAACAACAATACCCGCACAAGATATAGTGAATAATTATAATCAAATATTTGGATCAGGTATTGTGGTACCACAAGTAAGCGCGCAGACTTTACTTAATGAGTAATTTTTATTTAAATGTTATTCAGCGTGGTAGTCAGCTTCTTGTTCGATCAATAGAAAATAATAAACGAGTCAAGCGTAAGATAAAGTGGAAGCCTACGTTTTTTGTTCCGACTAATAAAGAAACCAAATGGAAAACTTTAGATGGAACAAAAGTTGCCTCAGTGCAACTTGAAGATGTCAACGCAGGCCGTGAGTTCTTAGAGCATTATAAAGATCAATCAAATCTAATTTATGGTCTAGAGCGATTCTCTTATGTTTATCTAGCAGAACAGTATCCAGATATTGTCAACTGGGATATTAATAAAATTCTAATCATCACCTTAGATATAGAGGTGGCATGCGAAAATGGTTTTCCTAATGTAGAAGAAGCAGAGGAACCATTATTATCTATTGCAGTTAAGAATCATTCTAATAAAGCTATTCGTATATGGGGTACAGGTGATTATGAAAACACAAGAGATGATGTTACTTATATAAAATGTGAAAATGAGATTGACCTAGTTAAAAGGTTTCTCAAGTTTTGGTCTCAAATAGAACCAGATGTAGTGACAGGTTGGAACACTCAGTTTTTTGATATCCCTTATATATGTAATCGTATAACAAGACTGCTTGGCGAAGATGAAATAAAAAAGCTTTCACCGTGGGGTATAGTGAGAGCTGAATCTGTCAAGACATTTGGTAGAGAGCAACAGAAGTATAATCTGTTTGGGATATCGTCATTAGATTATTTGGACTTGTATCGCAAGTTTACATATACAAACCGAGAGTCTTATACATTAGATTATATTGCAAGTGTTGAGTTAGGTTTGGCTAAAGATCCAAACCCATATGAAACCTTCCGAGAATGGTATACTAATGATTGGCAATCGTTTATTGATTACAACATAAAGGACGTGGAGATTGTTGATGCTCTAGAAGATAAGATGAAACTGATTGAGTTGGCATTGACGATGGCTTATGAAGCGAAGGCTAACTATACCGATGTGTTTTCTCAAGTGCGTATGTGGGATGTGACAATCTATAACTTTCTAAAGGATATGAATATAGTTGTACCATCACGAAAGTTTGTATCACAAGCTGAGAGATATGAAGGAGCTTATGTTAAAGATCCACAGACAGGGTTACATGATTGGGTGATGTCATTTGATCTTAATAGTCTTTATCCACATCTTATTATGCAGTATAATATTTCACCGGAGACTATGGCATTAGAATCTAATCCTGAAGTAAACGTAGATAAAATGTTAGAACAGTCGGTGGAAATTCCAGATGATGGTTATGCTGTGACACCAAATGGTGCACGATTTAGAAAAGACTTTCAAGGGTTTCTACCGCAACTGATGCAGAAGATGTATGATGACCGAGTGAAGTTTAAGAAGTGGTCATTGGAAGCCAAGCAACGATATGAAGATTCTAAAGATAAGAAATATCTGAATGAGATATCAAAGTATAATAACATTCAGATGGCGAGAAAGATTGCATTGAATAGTGCATATGGTGCCATCGGGAATCAGTATTTTAGATATTATGATAGACGTATGGCTACAGCAGTTACTACATCAGGACAACTAGCTATAAGATGGATCGAAGATGATGTTAATAAGTATCTTAATAAAATTTTAGAAACAGATAATAAAGATTTTGTTATAGCATCAGATACAGATTCTATCTATGTTCGTTTTTCAGAATTAATAGAGAGAGTTAATCCAAAAAATCCTGTAGACTTTTTAGATAAGGTAGCAACAGAAAAATTAGAACCTTTTATTGATAAAAGCTATAATAGATTAGCTTCATATGTAAAAGCTTATGAACAGAAGATGGTCATGGCCCGTGAGGTTATAGCCGACAAAGGAATATGGACAGCTAAGAAACGATACATTTTAAATGTACATGACAGTGAGGGTGTGAGATATGCTCAACCTCAGTTAAAGGTGATGGGTATTGAAGCAGTGAAGTCTTCCACACCAGCACCCTGTAGAGATATGATCAAATCAGCTTTGAAAGTAATTATTAATGAAGATGAAACAACATTGAATACTTTTATACAATCATTTCGTGAAAATTTTATGAAGTATTCACCAGAGAATATTGCTTATCCTAGATCATGTAATAACTTAAAGCGTTATTCAGATACATCTACAATATTTAAGAAAGGAACACCAATGCATGTGAAAGGAGCATTGGTATATAATTTTATATTAAAGAGACAAAAATTAACAGACAAGTATCCATTAATACAAGAAGGTGACAAGATAAAGTTTATTGAAGTTAGGACTCCTAATCCATATCAGACAAATGTTATTTCATTTATGACTAGATTACCTGATGAATTTGACTTGAAAAATTTTGTGAATTATGATATAATGTTTGATAAGAGTTTTGTTGAACCACTTACATTTATTCTAGATCAAATTGGTTGGCAAGTAGATAGAAGTTATGGGACACAAACTACACTTGAACATTTATTTGGATAAATAGCATATGATAAAGGCGTTTTTTAGAAGTAAGAAGTGGGCTCTATGGGCTTATGGTGGAGGTGCTTTATTGGTGGCTTCATTATGGATTCAGGTTCAGATTACAGTAGCAATTAACACTTGGTACGGTGGGTTCTACAACTTACTACAAACAGCAGCAGAGTATAAAGATAAACAAGCAGAAGGTATTGCTTTGTTTTATGATAAGTTAATTGGTATATCATATGTTACCAATGGGTTTGAGGGAGAGCCATCATTTGCAGTATTGGCATTCCCTTATGTATTATTAGCTGTAGCTACAGGTTGGTTCACTAGAATTTATGGACTACGATGGCGTCAAGCGATTACTTTTGATTATATTCCAAGATGGAGAACAGTAAAGGAAGAGATAGAAGGTGCATCCCAACGTATACAGGAAGATTGTAATAGGTTTGCTAGAATTGTAGAGTCATTAGGTTTACAAGTAGTAAGAGCTGTGATGACGCTGGTGGCATTCATTCCCGTACTATGGGGACTGAGTGAACACGTTACAATACCATTCTTCAGTCAGATCCCAGGCTCATTAGTATGGGTAACACTTGCTGTATCGTTAGGTGGTTTAGTAATCTCATGGTTTGTTGGTTGGAAACTACCAGGACTAGAATACAACAATCAGAAAGTAGAGGCGGCGTTTAGAAAAGATTTAGTATTAGGTGAAGATGACAAGGTAAACTATGCACAACCTGAAACATTAGGTGAACTGTTTACTGGTATAAAATATAACTATCATAGG
>VTLG01015486.1_pt1 | contig 10979 bp, 4 predicted proteins | sample 4694571 | NCBI WGS metagenome assembly VTLG01 (sample SAMN12604809, study PRJNA352737) | marine metagenome | biome: ENVO:00000447; feature: ENVO:00000209|ENVO:00000569|ENVO:01000036; material: ENVO:00002151; isolation source: viral sequences binned using virsorter ... | reverse complement strand
TTGCAACCCAATTATTGGATGTAGCATCATAAACTAAAACTGCACCATTTGCTACAGAACTAACATCAGTATCTCCAAGACTACCTAATGTTCCACCAGCACTAGAAGATGTTGTTGGAACTTTTACGCCAGTTTGTTGACCAACTCTAACTTTAACGTTAGAATCATTGTTAACATTTACTTTAATACTCATAGTTAAGTCCTTGTAGCACCTTCTCTAACCAGAGCGGATCCTTCTACGATCCTTGTTTTCAATCCACCAGAATCAGTAATAAGAACATCATAAATGTAACGACCAGCTTTTATACCAGCTGTTACTACGTCAGTCATAGCTATTTTTACTATACCATTTGTGGTATCTGTAAAAGAAACTGAGAAATCATGTTTCTTTTTACTAGAAGCATGTTTACGAAGTTGTGCTGCTCCAGTATATCCAGTAAGATTTAAAGCAGAATCAGATGCATCACTCTCAAGATTGAATGTTTGTGCAAAATCCGTCCCTTGATCTATTACTAAATTTACAACATATACAGCCATTATTTAAGATGTAGTTTCGTCTAGATATATTTATCTAATTATAACTTGTCGATTATCTTGTTAAGAAGAGACTTTATCTCCCCAACATCACCCTCCAATTTATCGATTCTTTCTATTTCACGAAGTTTTTGTTCTCTTTTAGTCTTATATGCAAGATATCCAGATCTATCAGTATTAATGATAGCTTGGCTATCCATATCCCGATAAAGATCATTTGAACCTTCAACTTGTTTATAATCCATTATGCTAATGCTATTGTTCTAAAATCTTTAAGACGAGGTACAATTGCCTGATTAGTAGATGTCAATATAACTTTAATTTGGAATCCGTGGAATTCTGGCAAATCATTTGCTGTATATTGATAATCTCTAAATTCATCTTGTGTTCTAGAAGAAGGAACTCTCCTATCTGGTGTACCATCACCATCTCCAGCAATTAATACTTCATCTCCAAATCCATCACCTGTTGTATCTTTCAAGTTACCAAAGCCTGGGAATAATATAAATGGTTCTTCATTAGATGGAACGTCAGCCCTAAGTATACGATACAATACTCTAATATCATTACTAATATGATTGAATGCCGCAAATCTGACTTGTAAAGAAGTTGCAGGATTTTCTAAACCAACACGTTTTGTTATATAACAAGCAGAATTGGGATCATTAATTAAACTATTGACCCTAGAATCAGTCTTATAATCTGTTATTGGATTATCTATTCTATTTGTTGTAGTAATAATACCAAATCTATCAGTATCAACAATTGGTGATACATTTTCATCATCCCCTCTTGTAAATACTAATTCTGTAGTAAATGATTTACTACCAGGCAATGCAGTTAATTGATTTTGTTCATTGATCTTAGAAGCTATTATTCTAGGAGAATCAAAGTAATTAATTCCATTCAATGCAACATCAGAGAATCCTTCATCTGCGAACGAAATTTCAGTACCATTAGCACTAGTTCCAGAAGTTGTTCTAACTCTACCACTTAGTGAAGTCTCGACAGGTGTTAAGAACTCTATCATTGGTGTTAAAGCTTCAAATTGGATATTTTGAGTTGCTCTTGTAAGTTCACCACCGTCTGATATAGTTTTATCAATTTTTAATGGTATAGTAGAATTAGTTCCATCTCTGAGAGTACCATTACCATTAGAAGTAACATCAATTTTAATATGATAACTATCAAGATCAGGTACAATATCAGATTGAGATAATAAGTGTGTCTTATTAATTCTTCGTAATGAAACACCTGCAGTTTGATACTTACGTACCTTAACGGTATCATTATGTGTTTGAGCAACAGTACCATCTATAGCTCTTGTAATACCAGTAAGTTGTTTTGGTGTAGTACTACCATTAACTCCCGTATATTTAATAACTTCATTACCAATTTGAATATAGCCTGGGTTTGAAGTACTAACCGCAAGACCTTCAAAATTTGTCAAATTAGATACACTAGCAACTTTAATAGCAGAAGTTGCATTATTTGAATACTTTTCACTTAATGTTGTTACTGTATTGATACCTACTGCACCAGAAATAGTAACTCTATTATTTGTGGCGTGCATACCATGATTTCTATGGAATACTTTAATATGCAATCCATCTTTATCCGAAGATGATGTATTAACAGTATCTGGTACGCTATTAGAAATTGCTGAACCAGCTTTAGTTAATGTATTGGTAGTATCAAATGTTCCTTGAACTTCATGTAAAGTTAGACTATTAACATTAGATATTGTACCAACAGTAAATCTTAAACCAGTACCAGTATCGCCTACAGTTGCACCAAGAACATCACCAGTTGTGTATCCAGAACCATTAGTTGTAACACTTACACTATTAACTGTGCCACTAGCAATAACTATAGTTGCTACTCCACCACTACCATTACCAGTAATGCTGGTAAGAGGTCTGCTAGTATACGTAGCATTCACAAGTCCAATACCAGAATTAGTTTGATGAGTTAATGAGTTAGATGCAAGAGGTCCACTTAGTGATGTTACTTTACCATTAGCACTAGTATTATTACTTTGAGATAATAAATCACCAACATTAATTCCAGTAACATTACCCCCACACTTTATGGTTATTTCATTGGATTTTAATAATAATGGATTTCTCCTAAGAATAGGTCTTTCCATTTCACCAACACCCAATTCTGGATTATAAAGTTTCAATATGCCTGGGCCAGAAACGAATTTACATTTATTAAGTACAAACTTAAGATCTTCATACTGACTTGGAGTCCATGTTGCACCATTCTGTGATTTAAAGAATGATCCTAGATGTGGTTGAGAAGAAACAATTCTTCTTTCACTTTCTTCAAGATTTATATCTCGTAAATCTTCTTCCGACATTCTAGCAATATACACATTGTACTTGACAGATTGTGATATTAATACAATTGCATAATCGTTCGATTGTCCTTCAAGGAATACTGGTGATGGGAAAGTAAATCTAGTATAATCTTCATCAACACCAGTCTTAGATTCTATAACATTTCCAGCATCTAATGTAACTTCACCAAATGCCACAACTTGTTGTGTTGGTACTCCAGCACGCATTGTTCTTATTTGAAGAGTTACTGGAATCTTGGTATCTCTTGTCTTAAACCAAATATCAACAGATTCAAGAAATATACCATTGGTTTCTAGTACTTCAAATGATTGTGCTAATGGATCACCATGATCCCTATCAAATCTAACTCTTTCTACAAAAGATTCTGTTTGGAATGTTCTTGTAGATTGAGAAGTTGTTATCTTATCCTCAGTCCGATCCCTCTGTGATATCTCAGCATTTCTAATCATCATAATATCTTCTTGAACTGTATCAAGAGTTCCTTCAGCACGGAAATTAGCCTGACATGTAGATGCTTTATCCCGTGCTTGACGAGAATCTGTAACACTACTAGTTAATCTAAATGTTTTAGTTCCTGTAGTAAATTCTGGAGCTGATATATGATTAGGATTTGGAATAAACAATGATCCAATCAAAGCGCCTTTCTCATCACTAATTAATTTATTATCAGTTACAGTAGCTTCAGCACCACTTGTTTGACCAACAAGTTTCATATCTTTAGTAATTCGACCATAAAAATTACCTAAAACTTTTTGTTGTAATGATCCAGTATCCATATTAAGAATACTACTAGTTGCAGAATAACTAGAACTTATTCCTGTGGTAGATGCATATGGATTTACTTCATAAATAATTCTTGGATCATTATATGATCCAAATTTGTGATCTGGTTGTGCTACCCTAAAACTAATATATGGTACTGAGGAATTTCTTTGTGTATCACCAGAAGTTCCAATAACTTGTTCACCAACTTGGAATACTCCATTATTCATTTGAATTTCAATTAATTTAGGAGTTATATAGGATTCAACAGTTTGGCCGTCAAAGAATGGATAGAATCTAGTGACTGGTTGTACTCTAGTTGCAACAAATTCAATATTCCTAGATCTCATATAAGGAATTGTCTCACGACTAACAAGTTTATCTCCAAGACTTTGTTCATCTATTCTAGCATCTACCTTAAATTGAATACCACTTCTTGACATTCCAGTATCTACAGTAATAGTTTCTTCCCAGTTATCAGTAGTTGTAAATCTTGTAGTGATGATGTCACCTGATAGTTGACGCCCAAAACGATCAACCCATTCATTAGTTTGTTCCCAACTTCTTCTTATATCCGTCCTTCCTCTACCTAGATGTCGAGCAGCACTAGTACTACTTGATGACCATACAGCCTCCCATTCACCCCAATCAATAGGACCAAATCCAGTATTTGGATCAATCTGCAGATTATGTAATGTAGCTGCATAATCACCTTCAACTTCAACAACATTAGATTTAAGTCTTTTTTCATCAAGCCAAATATCACTAGCTGGATTTAATTCTACACCACCAATCCATGTAATTTCCGCAAATGGATTAACATTTTCCCATCTAGTGGCAAATTTCTGTTCAATATATGGTACTGATGTATAATCTAAGGTTACTATATCTCCACTACGTCTTAATGCATTAGATTGTAAATCACTAACTTGTGTTAAATCTGCATTTGGATCAGAATTTGTTCCAATACCAATAACTTGTTCAGACCCAAGAAGGAGATCAAGACCATGAGTATAATGCGTAGGTCTTAATTCTCCATTAGCTCTATCAATAGAAGCTCTAAAGTTTGGATGTGCTACAGAATGAGATCCATGACTTCTAAAATTATCAACAAAGAATCCAGATTTAAATCTATTATCTCCAGTCTTAGCATCTGTAATAGTAAGACTAGCAGTATCTGTTTCTAATAATGATAATTGAGTATAAAATTCTACATTTTTTAATCTACTTTCCAATCTACCAATATCCGACATTGTATATCTCTTATGTCTAGCAAGTATTACTTTAGAACCATAACCAGCTCTGCGTATATATGGATCATTATTGATAGTTGCAACTATAAATGATCCAGCTGGATCTGCTGGAGGTACTACATCACGTACAGGTGCTGCAGCACCTTTCTTTAATTCAAAATTACCATCTTTGTCTAAATATATTTTATCAATTCTTGAAAGATAATGTGAATATGTAAGCGCTATTGACTCATCACCAACAAGAATGGATGGTTTTACTCCACTTACATTAAATGTACGATTATCATAATCAAATGGTGAAACTGATGTACTTACAGGTATAGATGAAACTCTAGGTCTAACATCAATAAAATCAGAAACTGGAACTCCATTAAAAGTAGGTATATCAAATTCAAAATTATCTGTAGAGTAACTATTAATAGTAGCAAAATCACCAACTTCACCATCTAAAGTGTAGTTATCAAATACAACAGTTAATCTCTTTGATGGAATACTATCATCATTTTTTCTTATTATCCTAGCAAAATCATATAATTCGGATCTTTGTCCACTATCAAATTGATAATTATCTGAAATATCAGGATCACCTTCATCAGTTGAACTCATTGCACCTGATATTCCAGAAGATTTAAATGTTATAGTTTCATCGGTAATAAATTCTAAATCATTAATATAAACAACATCTACAGTTGAAGTAGTGGAATTAACAACTCTAGCAGCAGCACCAGATGTAGTACCAATTAATATTTCACCTTGAATTGTGTCAGTTAAAGCTGCCGATCTATTTGTAAGTGTAACTTTAGGAAGAGATGGATCTCCTGCAGTACTTGATTCAAATACAGCATGAATCCTTAGACCATCAGGTACATATAAACATATTTCTTTATCTTCTACTCTATTTCCATATACAGAATTATTTGTTACTCCATTTTGAGCTACAGTAACACCCTGAGTTTTATTGACAGTTATTGTATTACATCTATTTAAAGTCTTATTTTGAGATTTGATTATAGTTTTCTTTACTGTGGCAATAAGAATACCTTTTGGAGTACCACTAATACCATTCAATTTTAATGTAAGTGTCTTATATGAAGCATTAAATGATAAGTTGCCAGGAAGTAAGGAATAGATAGTTCCATCTGTAGCAAAACTAACATTATATTTTTCTTCATCAAATGGTTCAAAATATTCATTTTCTTCAGTTAATGTAATTGTAGCTGTACTACTAGATACAGTAAATGTAAAAATTTTCCTTATTAATATTTCAGAAGCACTTAAATCAACTTTAGATATCCAAGGTTGTGGTAGACTAGATATAAGACCAGTATTGCGTGGATTAATCAATCGTGGTCTAACAATAACGAAAGAAGTAACAGTAATAGTAGATCCAGTTAATTCTTTCTCACAAACTCCAGCAACATCTGCAGCTAATGCAGCAATTGTAATAGTAGCACCACCAGCACCAATTGCAGTAACTCTGTTATATGTTGGATCAGGTTCTCCCTGTTTTTGATATCTTACAATATCACCAATCTTAACACCACTCGAAAATCTATTACCACCTACACTAACGACACCATTACTATGATTAATTGTATACTCAGTTCCTCTTGGAGCAGGTAATCCAGATCTTGAAAGATCAGTATCAGCATTAAATTTATAAGCTGTAGAATCTAATGTATAAGATTGATATACAGATTTAACATCATCGAAGGAATATTCTGTAACAGAAGCAATAGTTTGATTAGATTTAACACCATTAACTTTAATAGCTTCATCTTTTATAAAGGCCCCATTTGTTGATGTTAAACTTAGAGAAGTAGCTCCACTTGCTGCAGCTTTTAAATATCCTCTTGCACCAGTATTAACACCTTCAATTAAAGATCCTTCAATTGCAGTAAGTCCTGAAGATATTGTTAAAGTTGTATATGTTTGTATATCCCACAAAAATAATTCATATTTTGTAGATACACTACCATATCTCTCAGCTTCCAACTTAAAGTCATATACTCTGGCTACGCCAATCTCACTACCAGCAGCATTCGCATGAGTAGATCCAGTTCTTTGGTCCCTTAAACTAACAGTTGCATTAGTACCAAGAGTTGTATTTGGTGCCCCATATACACGATTAACAAATACTGAAGAAGTTTTATCAAAAACAAATGACTCTTTCTTTATTTCCTTAGTTTCTCTTGGTTTTTCAACATCTAAGAAAGTATTACCAAGTCTTGTTACCTCATATCCCCTTACGTAAGCTTTACCAGGCTCAATCTGGTATATCATAGTATCACTACTGGGAGTATTTCCTTCTTGAGTTTTTTGATTATCAAAATAAACACCATTATTTCCTTGTCTATTATTTAAAGATTCCCTAACATTTAATGCAAATGGTTTTACATAATAATTACCACTTTCATCATACGTTCTTCTAGCAAATTCATCAGCTAATACATTATAATCGGTCTTTTCGACCATCTTTTCTTTATTACCTTGATTTAATCTCAATAATTCGATAAAATTAGCATCAGATATATCATCTAAATCCTTTTTAATTAACGTTGTTGTTATTTGAAATCTATCAGCGCCAGGAGCTGCAAAGTTTGAGAACCCAGCTGCATTATCAAATAAAGTGTCATCATCAAATGCAGTTACAATATTTTCATCAAGATATAAACCAACTCTTCCTGAAGGTGCATTATTATACTGATCTATAATAATAGTTTGTTTACTTACGTTTAGGAAATATCCTCTAATAAAATATACTCCATCTGAAATAGTACATGCAGATCCAATAGATGTTGCATTTAATGGTATAGCAGTAGCAAATGGATTTGTTGCAATAATACGAGAATTACCATATTCAATATCAGAATCTGGAACTATAAAATTTTCCCCATCAGTAAATTCAGTTGTTGTGAAATCATTACCAGCTTTAGAATATTTTATATAAAGTGTATTATGTCCTCTATCAGATGTTGTTGCAAGAATATAATTAACAACTGTTGCCTCTACACCCGATGTCTCACCTTTAATTGTTTTACCAACCAATTTATCAAGATATTCAGAAATTGGAATACCTAAAAATGTATCTTCCAATTCAACTGAATAATAATCAGGATCATATCCTATTCCGCCTGGAATAACCATCGAACCTTCTTTAAAGAAGTGTTGTCCGAATTTCTCCATTTGATTCTGGAGAATGGTCTGTAATTGGGTTAATTCCCTAGCCTGAACGGGGCTACCTGGCTTGAATAGAACTCGTTTAAAGTTCTTATCTTCATTAAAATCATCAAAATACGGAGAAACGTTCAGATTGGTCTCTTGAGGCATTTTCTTAGAACTCTAATACGATTTTTACGTCTTCTTTCTGGGTAGCACTACGTTGTATTGCAGCCCTGTTATCTATGTATAAGACTTCACCAGAATATTTTTTAACTTCTGGTGGTGCAACACCTTTAGTAAAGGCTTGACCTAGTGAAACACTAGCTCCATTTATAGTTACAGCATTACCAGTAAATGTATCATCTATTTGTAAAGCATTACCCGACGCTTGGCCAGAAATGGTTAATTGACCTGACGTACCATCAAAATCAACCATCCTAAATCCAGTAGTAGTTGATCCAATACCAGTAGGTGTATATACTTTCAATACTGCAGTAGTGGAATCCCAACTAGCAACATATCCAATAGCTGTAGATCCAACCCCTATAGTTTGCGTAACTGGAGTATCAACAGTATAGATAGTGTCAGCTATATTTCCTCCAGTAATGGTTTTGAGTTTAAGTGAAGTTAATGGAACTGCAGAATCTGAAGTTAATAAAGAACCTGCAATATTTGTTGGATTTTTAACAACACCAACTTGAGCAAAGTCATTACCTACAATGAAATCAGGATTTGTAGTACTATTCTCAAATCTTGAATACATTAATACTCTAAAAGAACCAAGTTCACGGTAAATATCAAATCCATGTCCGCCTGGAGGTGGAATAACTACTTCAAATTCCGCAATAGAAGTTGTTCCTACACCAACAGCAGATAATCCAGTAATTGGACCACCAATTTCAGAGCCTGGAGCGCCAGGATAGAATTTAATATTCCCTCTACTATATCCAGTACCACCATTAGTAACAGTTATATCAGCAACTTTACCTTGAGAATTAACAGTTACTGAGGCTCTACCACCAGTACCATCTCCAAGAATAGGAATATTATTGAAAGTAGTACCAATAGGTTGATATCCACCACCACCATTAATTACAACTGCAGTTTCAATCTTTCCACTTACTGCATTATCTTTTATATCACCACTTTCACCAGTTCCCCAAGATGTAGGAACAGGCATATAATCAATCGAATCAAATTTTATAATCTCTTTTGGTTTAATAGTATAAAGATACTTCCAAATATAACCATCACCACTAGTACCAGCAGCTCTTGGTTCTAAGTCAACAAAATCAGGTTCATCAAGAGACTGTCTACCTTGTGGGTTATCAGGAGTTTGTCCATTATTAATACAAATATAAACTTTAAGATCACTATTTACAACATAATATTGTGCATCATAAAGATTAGTTGAAGAAGTTTTAGGACTTTGATTTTCTCTTGTATATGAATGTTTATACATTTCATATACAGTTCCTGAAGTCCATGTATATTTCTTAACCATCAACTGTATATCCTCAGCTGACATCTTTTTCATACCAAGCATAGTATCCCACACATCATTGGATTCTTTAAATCCATCTTTAGGTGCAGGAGTATTGGTATTCCAATCTGCAGTTCCATATCCTTGTTCAATATCTTGATAATTGGAAAAACCAAGGAATGTATAATAATTATCGGTGCCACCAGATATACCAGCGACAAAATTCCTCGCATTTAATATTCTAAATTGATCTGAAATAATCGCAGGCATCTTACTAGACTATTTTTGTTTATTTATGTGTTTAATTACTGATTAGTTTAACTATTAGAACTAAGATCAGAATATTCAAGAGCTATCGGTGAAACTCTTGATGCTGTAGGACCAGTGGATATACCAGAATATCCATTATTTGTATTAACAGTAAATGATGAAGGAGTTGATGATCTTGTAAAATTATACAATTTACTCCAACTATATTCACCTAAATTAGTTGACATACTACGAGCAATACCAACATTTCCACCAGACACTGCTGTTACATTTGCAACAGAACTAACATTAGTAGATACTGTTAATACTCCCCCAGAAGAACTAACGGCTTCAACTTTATATATACCATCTGCATAAGCATCACCAACACCAATTGTATTTCCACTTCCATCAGTAGCAGTTAATCCTCCAGAAGGTCCAAATCTAGTACCTTTAAGTACAAAATAATCACCAACTACTAATTGTGATAAAGATTTATTACCAAAAGCAACTTGATTTAAAAATGGAGATGCATCCAACCCAAGAATTAATGTTGGGCGACTATTAACTCCTGATGTTTGTTTAGCAACAGAAACTACTGTTCCATAATCACCTTTAATTTCACAATTAGTTATTCTCTCACGAGTAACTAATTGTGTGGAGAATAATATATTAGGTGGATTAGTTGAATCATAACCAAATCCAGCATTTGTAATAGTTGTTCCTGTAACAGTACCAGCAGCACTTACTGATGTTGTTGCAGTAGCTTTAGTGACTTCAAACTGACTGTAATGTATATTTGAACTTACACCAACAGCAACCAACTTATTATCACCATATGTAAGACCATTTATTACAACACCAACTGGAGTTTCATCACTAGAAATCATATGTTTCTTATACCATTCAAATCCATTAACAGAATTTAATCCCATTCCATTCCCACCACCTGCATACCATACATTATCCTGATAACTAAGTGACCATAATGCAAATGTCGTACCAGATCCAACTACTTGCCAAGCAGAACCATCTTGTTCTTTAGTAGATCTGAACACTTTTCCACCAGCTCCAACAGCTATCCATTGATCATCAGCATATTCAATTGCATTAATATTAGTAGTAATAGTAGTTGTAGTAATACCAGACCAAACCTCACCGTTAGTGGAT
>VTLG01003249.1_pt1 | contig 10979 bp, 18 predicted proteins | sample 4694571 | NCBI WGS metagenome assembly VTLG01 (sample SAMN12604809, study PRJNA352737) | marine metagenome | biome: ENVO:00000447; feature: ENVO:00000209|ENVO:00000569|ENVO:01000036; material: ENVO:00002151; isolation source: viral sequences binned using virsorter ... | reverse complement strand
CTGCAGAACCTAAATTAGAACAGAACCTTATTCCAGAAAAAGATGATACCTTCGTCCACTTTGGTCCTTTTAGCGATATTAAGGCCATTCTCAAAGCCAATTTGTTCTACCCTACATTCATTACTGGCCTTTCGGGCAATGGTAAAACGTTTTCTGTTGAACAAGCGTGTGCTCAACTCAAGAGAGAATTAATCCGTGTCAACATCACAATCGAAACCGACGAAGACGACCTTATTGGTGGGTTTCGCCTTATTGACGGTAATACTGTATGGCATAATGGACCAGTTATCGAAGCACTGGAAAGGGGAGCTGTCCTCCTTCTAGACGAGATTGATCTTGCTTCTAATAAGATACTTTGCTTACAATCTATCCTAGAGGGTAAAGGTGTATTCCTTAAGAAGATTGGTAAGTGGGTAAAACCTGCTGCGGGATTTAATGTAATTGCTACTGCAAATACAAAAGGTAAAGGATCTGATGATGGAAGATTCATAGGAACCAATGTTCTTAATGAAGCATTCCTTGAGAGATTCCCTGTAACCTTTGAGCAGGACTATCCCTCACCTGCTATTGAGACTAAGATTCTTAATCGCATCTCTAATGAGAAGGAGTTTAATAAGCGTTTGGTAGATTGGGCAGATATCATCCGTAAGACCTTCTATGATGGAGGAATTGAAGAGATAATCAGTACTCGTCGTTTGGTTCACATTGTTCGTGCTTATGCTATCTTTAAGAACAAAGCAAAGGCAATTCAAGTTTGTGTAAACAGATTTGATGATGAGACCAAGCAATCTTTCCTTCAGTTATATGATAAGGTAGATGCTGATTTTGATTTGCCAACAGATGAGGAGGTGGTATAATGGCCTGGTGGTTAGTGGATTCTATAATGAATGGAACTTTAGAGGAGGATTATCCTATTAAATTAAAAGATGATTGCTATCCAACAATAAGTGGTACTATGAGTCCTGCTCAAGATGATGTTGATGAGGTTTATGCTCATCATTATCCACCACTAAATAACGAGGTTCAAGAAACGGACAACATGACAGCAAATTATTACAAATATCATGAAGAAGAAATCCTTAAGGATATTGAGGAATATGTATCTTCTACTTATAGAGGACACTATACTGGTGATACCCATGAGTATCGAAATGTTCAGACAATAGATTTGATGGCAGCAAGATCATTAGCATCATCATTTTGCCAATCAAACATTTTGAAGTATGGTAGTCGGTATGGTAGTAAAGATGGAAAGGAGAAGAAAGACTTGCTTAAAGTGATTCATTATGCTATGCTATTATTACATTTTGATGAACATTACGGCAAACCCAAAACAACAACAGGTAACATTGATCACACAATGCCTTAATTATGAAACTTCGAACATCTGAAACTATGAAATTGTCCGACAAGACTTTGACTTTATTGAAGAATTTTTCAAATATCAATCAGTCAATTCTTTTCAAGAAGGGTAGTTCTTTAAAGACTATCTCAGTGATGAAAAATATTTTAGCTGAGGCTACAATTGATGAGGATTTACCTACTGATTTTGGTATATACGATCTCAATCAATTTTTAAATGGACTTGGATTGCATCAGAATCCTGATTTAGATTTTGCTAATGAAGGTCATGTTGTTATTAGAGAAGGAAAGTCACGTACAAAATATTTCTTTGCAGATCCTAATGTAATTGTTACTCCACCTGATAAAGAGATTACTCTTCCAAGTGAGGATGTGTCTTTTGAGTTAAGTACATCACAGTTAGATAAGTTACTTAAGGCAGCAGCAATTTATCAACTTCCTGATTTATCAGCAGTTGGTGAAAATGGTGTTGTTAAACTTGTGGTAAGAGATAAGAAGAATGATACATCAAATCATTATTCTGTTGTAGTTGGAGAAACTGATTCTGAATTCTCATTTAATTTTAAGGTTGAGAACATTAAAATTCTTCCTGGTACTTATGATGTAGTAGTTTCTCAGAAATTACTATCAAGGTTTACTTGTAAGGATTATGATTTGAAGTACTTTATTGCACTAGAACCTGATTCTACGTTTGGGTAATGTTTAAAGTAGAAGATCAAGAGTTTGATGATTGGACTGCAGCACAAGATGAGGCAGTTCGATTGTTGGAATCTGGTCAAGAATGGGTTAGTATATTGCAATGGAGCGAAGAACACAAGGAGTGGGGACTTTTACAGGAATTGAATATGGATCAGGGTATTATGCCCAGTCCTAATTTCAGTACTTCATCTTTAGCACCTTATTATGTTAGGTTGAGAAACTTATGAGTGACTTTATCTGGGTTGAAAAATATCGACCTAAGACAATCGATGAATGTATTCTCCCAGAGAATATAAAGAAAACCTTTAGTGATTTTCTAAATAGGGGTGAGATACCAAACATGTTACTTTCTGGCCCTCCTGGGGTTGGTAAGACTACGGTAGCGAAAGCACTCTGTAATCAACTGGGGGTAGATTATTATGTCATCAACGGATCCGATGAAGGAAGATTTCTTGACACCGTTAGAAATAATGCAAAGAACTTTGCATCAACAGTCTCGCTCTCCTCTGATGCCCGACATAAAGTCATCATCATCGACGAAGCAGACAACACCACTTCCGACGTACAACTCCTCCTTAGAGCGTCTATTGAGGAGTTCGCAAACAACTGCAGGTTTATCTTCACCTGTAATTATAAAAATAAAATCATCGAACCCCTCCACTCGCGGTGTGCTGTTATCGAATTCGGCATCAAGGGTAAGGAGAAACCTCAAATCCAGGCTGAGTTTTTCAAAAGACTTAACTTTATCTTGGACGAAGAACGGTGCGAAAGTGATAAGAAAGTACTTGTCGAATTAATTAATAAGCACTTCCCTGATTGGAGAAGGATATTAAATGAGTGTCAGAGATATTCTGTAGGTGGTAAGATAGATAGTGGTATACTTGCACATTTTAGTGATGTTAAAGTTAATGACCTCGTTAAGAACCTTAAAGAAAAGAACTTTCCTGAAGTACGTAAGTGGGTCGTCAGTAATTTGGACAATGATTCTAGTGTATTGTTGCGCCGCATTTACGATGCTCTTTCAAATTCCCTGGTTCTTACTTCCATCCCTGCTGCTGTTCTTATTCTTGCTAAGTATCAGTACCAAATTGCCTTCGTAGCAGATCAAGAAATAAATATGTTAGCTTGTTTAACTGAAATCATGGTGGAGTGTGAATTCAAATGACTATTGATAACGACGTAAAGATTACAATCAACCTTTCTGAATTGGTTGATATTAGATGCGACTTCTTGGATTTAGATGAGGAAGACATAACTCATTATGATAGGGAAAGGATTGTTAATAATCTCAGAACATCTTTGACATGGGATACTCTTTATTATATGATTGACAATGTTCTATTAGAGGAGGTTGGTAAAGCAGAGAATCATTATGGTGAGACTGCTGGTAATGAACCTGCTGCTACCTTTGAGCAACAAAGAAAAAATGCAGCACAGTTTGAGTTGGTTGATTTAGTAGCACCTGCATGGACTATTAAAGTACCAAGGAGGAAAACGAAATGAAAAAAATTAAGCATTATTATTCTTCTTACATGCAACAGTATGAAGCAAGAGGTGAAGCACTTTTAACTAAAAGTGATTTATTAGAATGGTATTCTAAGACAGGAGTAAAACTTCATACAGAGATGCAACCAGATCCATACTCCAGTTGGAATACTACTCAAGTTGCATATACTTGGGAATTTGTGGAGGAGGAGAAACTTCCTCGTTGGTTTGTTTATATTGGATCAGAGGAGGTTGATATAAACCAAGATACGGTTTCATTAGAATCATCTGAATCTAAATCAGTTAATTGGCATCCTAATTGGAAACAGTTAGATCATAAAAGACAAGTACCAGTAAGAAAATGAGAAAAGTTTTAGACCTTATTAAAAAGTGGATGAATCTTGATCATCAGAGACCTTGGGAAAAGGAACCACCAGAATGGGAGGATACAGCACCATCTGAATATGAACCATGACCAAATTAGTAACAAACCGTGACCTTTATGAGGAGATTCAAGTGTTGAAAAAAGACAAATTAAAAATGAAGCATCAAGTAAAATCCAGATGGTATTATATCTTCTGGGGTACTGCTACAGTTGCGGTTGTTGGTGGACAGATATTTGTAGGAACTGGTTTCCGTAGAATGGCAGAAAGTCTTGATAATGTATTGGATGCTCCTATAATTTTAGATATGGGTCCTAGAATGCATAATCCAATGTTCGATCATCCTATGATTATTAAATGAAACATCTTGAGTGGCCTACAATCATTTTCTTTGCAGTAGTTCATTTACTGTCTCTATATGCATTGCAATTTTTTAGTTGGGATGCATTCTTTTTAATGATATTCTTAGGATGGGTTACTGGATGCTTAGGATTAACATTAGGATACCATAGGTTATTAACACATAAGTCATTTGAAGTACCAAAGTGGTTAGAGAGATTCTTTGCTACTTGTGGTGCATTGAGTGCAGAGTATGGACCAATAGAATGGGTTGGGATACATAGACAGCATCACAAGTGGTCTGACCAAGGAATGGATCCTCATAACATTAAGAGAGGATTCTTCTGGGCTCATATGGGGTGGATGTTGTTTAGAGTGCCTGGAGAGAAGAGAGTTAAAAGATATGCAGGAGATTTACGACAAGACCCTTATTATAGATGGTTAGATAATAACTTCTTAGCATTACAAATACCTCTTGCATTTATCTTGTATAGTCTTGGTGGATGGACTTATGTATTATGGGGTATTCCAGTTAGAATTATGGTGGTATATCATTTAACTTGGTGTATCAATTCTGTTTGTCATACATGGGGTACAATTGAATGGGATCACCCACATCTAGCACGTAATAATAGATGGTTGGGATGGATTGCTTTTGGTGAGGGGTGGCATAATAATCATCATGCTTTCCCTACATCTGCAAGGCACGGTATGTTTCCTGGACAGTTTGACTTGACTTGGAGTATAATAAGAATACTGGAGAAACTTCGTTTAGCCAAGAATATTAAATTACCTCATTTGAATTTGATTAGAAACCCTACATTATGATAATAAGTGAAGTAGATGCCTTATGGGCTGCTAATGAATTTATTGATTACTTCGGACAATTTCACACTATTGAAGATTACATCCGTTTCACTAAAGAAGCAGCGGTTGCCGAACGAGGTAAATCATTATTTTCTTTGAAGGATGAGTTCTTTAATGAGGACGTTCATCCTGAAGAGATGGATTTTGAGGTTAAGTTTGTTGGAGAGAGATTTCAACAGTCTGTACCTCAAGAATATTATCATGAACTTTTAACAGCAACTTCTTCTGCAATTATTGAGAAGAATATTCCTGGTAGAGAATTACGTTGGATAGTATATGAGAAGAATAGTAAGAAGATTTGTGGGTTTATTCGTTTTGGTTCTCCAACTATTAATTCTAAACCAAGGAATGAATGGTTAGGTCAACCAGCAAATCTTTCTATATTCAATCGTCATTCTGCGATGGGATTTGCGATTGTTCCTTCTCAACCATTTGGATATAATTGTCTTGGTGGAAAACTTCTTGCATTGATGTGTGTATCTCATTTTGCAAGAGAGGCATTGAATGATGTATTTGATAAAGATATTGGGTGGTTTGAGACTACTTCATTATACGGTTCTACGACCTCTGCGTCCCAGTATGACGGTCTTAAACCCTTTATAAGGTATAGAGGTCTAACTGATAGTAAGTTCCTCCCTCTGCTTCATGATAGGGTATTTCATAAACTTCATGATAGGTTTACTATTATCAATAATAATAATCCCGTAACTCCTAGTTATGTTTCATCTAAAAAGATGAAGAGACAAACCAGGATGATTTCGTGGACTAAGAATTCTTTAAAAGAATATGGTCAGATTGAGAAACTTGAGGAGTTAAATTCAATACTTAAAGATGCATTTGGTCTTACTCAGAGAAAGAGATCATATACATCTGATTATGGTTATGGGAATGTTCGTGAAGTTCTTCTTGGTGAGCAAGATAAATTAGTTCGTGGGCCTAATTGGGATAAGTTTTATCTTGAGAATATTATTAAGTGGTGGAAGAAGAAAGCAGGTAAGAGATATGATAAATTAAAGAGAGAAGATAGATTCAGAACTGAGGTCGAACTTTGGACAGAAGATGATGACATTCAGATTATCCGATGAGTCTAAATGATTATATTAAAGAACCTAAGAAGGATTGGACTAAGAAAGAATGGTTACAACATGCTTATATAATGTTCCATTCTCCTTGGATCTCTGAAGAAGACAGAGAGTATTGGAAAGACAAAATTAAGGAGTTAACTAATGATTGATACAAAAGAAATTCAGAATTGGGAAAAAGAATATCCCACTATGGAAGGAGTTAAACTTTCTAAAAGAGAAAAGGAAATCCTTGATGGTGACGGAATAAAGTCACATGAAGGTATGCTCTTTGGTAGAATGTATGCTGATTGGAAAAGGAGGAAAGGTTATGAGTGAATTGAAGGATTGGTTAAATTCTATTAACTTTACTAAGGAGAATTTGATAGAGGAAGATCCTGATAATATCAGAGATTATCCTCCATATATTATCAATCGTTGTTTATCAGGTCATCTCGATTGTGTGATGTTTGTTAATGAGATGAATAAGTATTCATTCTTAGATAAGGATATGCAATATAATTTTTATCTAAATACTTTGAGGAAAAAGAAGAGATTCAGTCCCTGGCTCCGAAAGGATAAAGTCACAGATCTTGAAATCATTAAACAATACTATGGTTATAGTAACGAAAAAGCATTGAACGCTTTGAAAATATTAACCCCTGAACAAATTAATTTTATTAAACAACGACTTGATACTGGAGGGACAAAATGACTGCAACAGCTGAGCCTATTGTGGAGTGGTCACAAGAAAGCATGGTGGAAGTTCTTCTGAATGAACCAGATGACTTTCTTAAAGTACGTGAGACTTTAACAAGAATTGGAGTTGCTTCTCGCAAAGAAAAGAAGTTATATCAATCTTGTCATATTCTACACAAACAAGGAAGATATTTTATAGTACATTTTAAAGAATTATTTGCATTAGATGGTAAACATGCTAACCTCACAAGCAATGACGTACAGCGACGTAATAGGATTGCTCGCTTACTTGCTGATTGGGGACTTATTTCAATAGTAAAGGAAACTGCTATTGCTGATATTGCACCTCTTAATCAAATTAAGGTTCTTGCATACAAAGACAAAGGAGATTGGATACTAGAACAGAAATATAATATAGGTAAGAAGACCAAACCACAGGAAACCGAATAAAAAACTACGGGGTTCAACACCTCGTTTTTTTATGATCTGTGCTATAAATATAGATGAACGCCGAAAGGGTTCACACAACACAAACTCGCTTTTAAAGGAGCTACTATCATGGGTAACCTAGCAAGGTATCATGTCGAAAATCTTCCTGAACTTATGGAAAGGATTAGGAGGAATGGCATAGGGATGGACGATTATCTTGATCGTTTTTTTAACGTCCCATCTCAACAACAAAATTATCCACCTTACAATATCATTCAGGTAAACAATGTAGAAACAAGACTTGAGGTTGCTCTTGCTGGTTTCAAAAAGACAGACATTAAAGTTTACACTGAGCACGGAAAACTTAATGTTGAAGGTGGTAAAGAAGACACTACTGAAAAGTCTAACTATACCCATCAGGGATTAGCACAAAGATCCTTTAGTAGATCCTGGACTATAACAGATGATACAGAAGTTAAGTCTGTTGATTTTGAGGATGGTTTATTAACTATTGTTGTTAGTAAGATTGTTCCAGAACATTATGCTCGTAAAGACTGGCTCTAAATAGTTAAAACTATTTTTTGTTATGGATTACAAAAGTTCTGGTGTTGACATTGAGGCAGGTAATGCTCTCATAGAAAGACTAATGAAGAAAGCACCCGCTATTGGTGGTTTTGGTGGTATGTTTAAGGTTCCTCGTGGATACGAGGAACCTATTTTAGTATCTGGTGCTGATGGTGTGGGTACTAAGATTAACTTATGTAGAGTTGGTAGTGACTATACAACAATAGGTATAGATCTCGTTGCAATGTGTGTTAATGATGTGATTACATGTGGTGCTAAACCATTGTATTTCTTAGATTATATTTCTACTTGTAAGATAACTCCTATTATAGATGATATTATAGATGGTATTATTAAAGGATGTGAGATAGCAGGGATAGAACTTCTAGGGGGAGAGACTGCTGAACATCCAAGAACAAAAGATATTGACCTTGCAGGATTTTGCACAGGTATAGTAGAAGAGAATGAAATAATAGATGGTAGTATTATTAAATCTGGTGATAAGATTATTGGTATAGAAAGTAGTGGACTTCATAGTAATGGATATAGTTTAATTAATGATATGCTATGGAGACATAAGATTTTTTATAGAGATACTCCAGAGTTACTTACACCCACAACCATCTATGCTCCTATAGTAAACAAATTATTAGATGAGTTTCCTATTCTTGGTATGGCACATATTACTGGTGGTGGTATACCAGAGAATCTTCCAAGATGTTTACCAGAAGGATTGACTGCACACGTTGATTACAATTCTTGGCCACTACCAAAAATTTTTAATAAGATTATGCTTGCTGGTGAGATACCAGAAGAAGAGATGAAGAAAGTATTTAATCTTGGTATAGGATATTGTTTGGTGGTTCCTGAAGAGGTAGTGCAAGATGTTCAATCAATGATCGGGTTGCGGTCTTGGGTTATTGGTGATATAATTACTAATGAGGTATAAAGAATTATGACCATTAAAATTCTGGTTATGAAATCTGGAGAAGATGTCATTGCTGATGTAAAGGAAATGATGTCTCAAGAAGAAAGGGTTATGGGGTATTTTCTTCATAGACCTTGTGTTGTTACTTTGGAATCTAGAACACCATATGATGACTCAGATGAAGATGTTGAGGGAGTTGAACCTGAAGTAAAATCTGAAATGAAAGTTAGGATGCATCCTTGGATGCCTTTATCAAAAGAAGCAACAATTCCACTTTCTACTGATTGGGTTGTTACCATGATAACTCCTGTAGATAAAGTTCTAGATATGTACACTAACGAAGTATTACCAGCATATGGAAACGAAACCGATTCAACTGATAGTTTTGACGAATCAACTAAAACTGGTCTCACAGATTGAGGAGATGCCAGCAGCAGTTCCAGGAGAACCTGACTGTAAGTTAATTGAACCTTATATTCTTGGAGAACAAGATACTCTTACTCCTTGGTTAGTTGAGGCTACCACTCAGAACGAATTCATGATATCATCTGATAAGATCTTAACTCTTGTCGATCCCAAACCTACTCTAGTTGAGAAATACGAGAACCTTCTTAAATAATGCGCTTCTATACTAATGTTCAACTTATCGGTAATCAACTGCTGGTTCGAGGAGTTGATAATGGAAAGAGGTATGAGCATAGGGATGAGTTCTTCCCTACTCTATTTGTTAAGTCTAAAAAGAAGTCTAAATATAAGACGTTGAGTGGACAAGCAGTTGAAGCTATCAATCCAGGAACAGTCAGAGATTGTAGGGAGTTTTATAAGAAATACGAGGATGTGGAAGGATTCGAGATATATGGTAATGACCGTTACATCTACCAGTATATTTCAGAAAAGTATCCTGAGGATGAGATCAAGTTTGACATCAGTCAGATTAAACTTGTTACTCTTGATATTGAAGTTGCGTCTGAGCAAGGGTTCCCTGATGTTGAATCGTGCGTGGAAGAGATACTTGCTATCAGTATCCAGGACTATACAACGAAACAAATTATTACTTGGGGAGTCAAACCGTTTCAGAATAATCGGAAGGATGTAACATATCATCATTGTCCAACCGAATATGATTTATTAAGTTCATTTATTAATTATTGGATGCGGGATGTTCCAGATGTAATTACTGGATGGAACATTCAACTATATGATATACCTTATATTTGTAAGCGTCTTAATAGGGTACTTGGTGAGAAGTTGATGAAGAGATTTTCTCCTTGGGGACTTGTCTCTGAGAGTGAGATTCATATTATGGGACGTTCTCATACTGTATTTGATGTTGGTGGTGTAACTCAATTAGATTATATTGATCTCTATAAGAAGTTTACTTATAAAGCACAAGAGTCATATAGGTTGGACTATATTGCAAGTGTTGAACTTGGACAGAAGAAACTGGATCACAGTGAGTTTGATACGTTTAAGGATTTCTACACAAAGGGTTGGCAGAAGTTTATTGAGTATAATATAATTGACGTTGAACTTGTTGACCGTTTGGAAGACAAGATGAAGTTGATTGAGTTGGCATTGACTATGGCATATGATGCTAAGGTTAATTACAATGATGTCTTCTATCAGGTACGGATGTGGGATACGATAATTTATAACTATTTAAAGAAAAGGAATATTGTTATTCCTCCAAAGAATAGATCATCAAAGAACGAAAAGTACGCAGGGGCTTATGTCAAGGAACCGAAACCGGGACGCTATGATTGGGTGGTTAGTTTTGACCTCAATAGTCTTTATCCTCACCTTATTATGCAGTACAATATCAGTCCAGAGACCCTCCGGGAGACTAGACATCCCCGCGCAAGTGTTGAGAGAATCCTCAACGAGGAAATAGATGACTTTGATAGTGAGTATGCTACATGTGCGAATGGAGCACAGTATAGAAAAGATGTAAAGGGATTTCTTCCCGAACTCATGGAGAAGATGTATGAAGAACGTGTTATATTTAAGAAGCGCATGCTCACCGCGAAGCAGGAGTTTGAGAAGACACCCTCGGTTGCTCTTACAAAAGAGATTGCCAGGTGTAACAACATCCAAATGGCAAAGAAGATTTCTCTTAACAGTGCTTATGGTGCTATCGGCAATCAGTACTTCAGGTATTATAAA
>VTLG01000410.1_pt1 | contig 10979 bp, 10 predicted proteins | sample 4694571 | NCBI WGS metagenome assembly VTLG01 (sample SAMN12604809, study PRJNA352737) | marine metagenome | biome: ENVO:00000447; feature: ENVO:00000209|ENVO:00000569|ENVO:01000036; material: ENVO:00002151; isolation source: viral sequences binned using virsorter ... | reverse complement strand
ATAAATATCAGTTGCCAAAACTCTACCATCTAGGCAACCCTATCAATATTAATACGTGAACCAATATCAACATACATATCCAAAACGTCATTTAATTTACCTTTCTCTTATAAGTTATAACAGGATTTATTGCCGTTGTATATCTATTAATAATTGGGTCAAAGAAACAAATGTATTTATCCCCATTTCTTTCCCAAGTTCTGCAACCAACATGACTCATATTACCAGGTCTAAAAATAGTCTTGTTATATTTTTTAGCAAACCAAGAAATCATAAAGTCAGTTCTTGTTAATATATCTTTTACGTCTTCTACTATTTCATTTATTTTATTTGTGTATATATCTTTCATATTGACATCATATAAAATATAGGATACTTTGTCAAGTATGGAAACAAAAACAAATCACGATTATACAAGACGAAATAGATTCACAGGTGAATCTATTGAACTAACAAAAGAGGAGAGCGAGAAACATGATAAGATATTTTATCATGAAGCACTCGCCACTCTTGAAGACAAAGAATTAGGAACAGGTGGCAGTAAGCATTGGCAGGAAATGCGTAACCTATTAGATTGGTTTATGAAACATAATGCTAAAGCATACATGGTTTTGTTAGACTAACAACCGTAGGTTGAGGCGCCCTGCGGGCGCCTCACCGACCTTCGGCCACGGCCTACGGCCGTGGCCCAGGGGTCCCAAACTAAATCCAAAACACATTTTTTTAAAATAAACCGATATCCCAAAAATACAAAAAGGGGTCCCACTACTCTAGGCTGTATTGCCTAATCGACGTAGTTTATTGACAATAAATCATTTTCATCCTATATATTAACGGATGAAAGAAAAATTTTGCAAAAAATGGAAACTCTTGAAAAAATTAAACAAAAAGCAAAAGATAAACGACTAGCTTTTAATAAAACACTTCCCCCTCTTAATCTTACTTGTGACTATTGTAATAAATTTTTTATTCTTCCAGGAATGAAAGAAAACGGACATAAACAACGACCAGTTAAATATTGTAGTGGTGTGTGTCAAGATAGAGAAAGTAGACTTAAAACATTAAAGGTACCGAAATGGTTATATAATTTTTATTTAGATAAAAAATTATATCAATTAGTTGCGGGCTATAAAATGCGTAAACACTGGAGTCTTTCTAAATTTCATTGCAAAAGATTTCCAATTGGAAAATTTTTTAAAAAATTTAAAAAGATTTTTATTTCTAACTACGGTCAAAAACCTCTTATCTATCAAAAAACTAAAGAATTTTTTTTCCATCGAACAATTACTCCAGAAGGTGTCTTTACATATAAACTTAAAACTTGGAGACGTTTTCTCTTTGGAAGAGAAAGAGAAAAATGTTTATATTGCCAGGAGTCCATTATTCATTTAGCAAGAGATGCTAATTTTTGTAATCGTAATTGTTATCAAAACTATAGATATAAAACACCATCTCGTCCTTTACTCTCAAGATTAATAGGGAGAGGTAGATATATTGTTTATAGAAAATATGGAATTAAAAAAATATTTTTTCTTCAAAAAAGTATAAAGCAATATATTAAAGTAAAAACTTATATAAAAAGAAAATTAAGATATTTTAAATTTTATATTACTTTTCCATTTATTAATTTTTATAATTATTTCTTTTTTAAATGTGCGTGGTGTAAGACCCCTTTAGAGAGGAGAAGTAATCAACTTTATTGTGGAGAAATCTGTAAAACAAAATATAAACATTATTCTCAACGATTACTTCCTATTTGGTTTTATAGAAATATTTATACTAAATACAATTTATATAAAATTCGTTGGCAATATTATCCTAAAGTTAAAAACATTTTATTTTCTTCATGTGTTAATTCTATTAAATTCTTTAAAAATAAATTAAAAGAATTAAAAAAACCACGTGTAGAGAAAAAAATTCGTTTAGCTAATTGTAAGCAATGTGAAAAAGAGTTTAATTGGGAAGTTATTGTTCCAATTACATTAGAATATAATCCTAAAAGTTACGTTAGAAATTTTTGTGGAAATGAATGTCGAATATTATTTAAACAAAAAATAGTAGAAGCAAGAAAACAACGGAACCTTGCAGCATGGGGTACGGAACACCGACCTGATGCTCAAACAAGAAAAATTCTTAATGCAAAGAAAATGGCAGCGTATGACAGAAATCGTAGAAAAAAAGATCCTGCTTATTTATTAATAACAAAAATGAGGAAAAAGACTAAAGTAGTTTTAAAACGAGCCGATAAAAAATGGACTAGAAAAGATGGATTTACCACATATGAAAGATTGGGTATTAAACATGGAAACGAGATAAGAGAACGTTTAGAATCTTTATGGAAACCTGGAATGTCTTGGGATAACTACGGAATTAAAGATGGCTGGGTTATTGATCATATAATTCCTCTAAAATATTTTGTTGATAATTATGATATAGTAAATGATATAGAAATTCAGAAGAAAGCTTTTGGAATCCAGAATCTACAACCACTTTGGTGGCTGGAAAATGCTAAAAAAAGTGCTAAAATGAATTATGAATTTGAATAAGGTAAATATAGAAAAATTACCTGCAGATGTGCGAAGGGTCTTCAAACAACTTCAAGTGTTGCATGCTGAAAAAAAGATACAGAATAAAGCTAAAAGTGATTTTCTATCTTTTGTAAAATGTATGTGGCCTGATTTTGTAGAGGGGTCCCACCACAGGCACATCGCAGAAAAATTTAATAAACTAGCCACAGGCGAAATAAAACGCCTGATAGTGAATATGCCACCAAGGCATACCAAATCAGAATTTGCATCTTATCTTTTGCCATCGTGGATGGTGGGCCGTGAACCAAAGTTAAAGATAATTCAAACAACCCACAATGCAGAATTAGCCGTGAGGTTTGGTAGAAAAGCAAAGAACCTAATCGACTCGGAAGATTATCAAAAAATTTTTAAAACAACTTTACAAGAAGATTCGAAAGCTGCAGGACGTTGGGAAACTTCTCAAGGCGGAGAATACTTTGCTGCTGGTGTTGGCGGAGCAATCACGGGCCGTGGTGCGGACTTATTGATCATTGATGACCCACACTCGGAACAAGATGCATTGTCACCTACAGCATTAGACGGAGCGTACGAATGGTATACATCAGGTCCTCGTCAACGTTTACAACCAGGCGGTAAGATTGTGCTTGTAATGACAAGATGGTCTACAAAAGATCTAACAGCTAAACTTATAGCGAATCAAAAAGAACCGAAGTCTGATCAATGGCACGTGGTCGAGTTTCCAGCACTCATGGATCACGGACCAGTGTGGCCTGAATACTGGAACACGGAAGAGTTAGAGAAAGTAAAAGCATCATTACCTGTTGGTAAATGGAACGCGCAGTGGATGCAAGCTCCAACATCAGAAGAAGGTGCAATCTTAAAACGTGAATGGTGGAGAGTTTATAACAAAGACGAGATACCACCTCTACAGCACGTCATACAGTCTTACGACACAGCATTCTTAAAGAAACAGTCCGCAGATTATTCGGCTATTACAACATGGGGTATCTTCTATCCAAACGAAGACAGTCCAGCGAATCTCATACTATTAGATGCTATTAAAGGTAGATACGAGTTTCCAGAATTAAGACGTTTAGCTCTACAGCAATACAAGTATTGGCAGCCAGAGTCTGTGATTATAGAGGCTAAAGCATCAGGACTACCTTTGACTTACGAGCTTCGGCAAATGGACATTCCAGTAATTAACTTTACACCTAGCAAAGGAAATGATAAGCATGCTAGAGTAAACGCAGTAGCGCCTCTTTTTGAGTCTGGAATGATATGGGCGCCAGATCAGAAATTTGCAGAAGAGGTTATCGAGGAATGTGCAGCATTCCCTAATGGCGATTACGACGATCTTGTGGATTCTACAACACAAGCTATCATGCGCTTCAGGCAGGGCGGATTGATAACTCACCCTGAAGATTACATAGACGAGAAAAAAGACCCTAGACCGAAGAGGTATTACTAATGAAATTTATTTTAATGGGTTTACTAAAAAGATTTAGAAGAGAATATGGCCGTGAACCTAATTTTTCAGAACTTACCAACATGGGTAAGATGGCTAAAGAAATAGAGAATGCAGAAAAAGTAATACCATTTCCAACAGAGAGAATCACAGATCCCTTTAAACCAAGACCAGGCGATGAGTCTAGTAGACTGGCAAGGGAACTAGAAGAACTTACCAACAAAAATTTAAAAGACAGAGGTTTACCTGAACTTAAATTAGGACAGGCTCCTAAAACTACAAAGACAAAAGAACCTGTAGATCCAAAATTAATTATGCAAGAAACCGAAAAAGAAACATTAGCTAGAATGAGAAAAGAAAATCAAGACGCTATTAAAAGATTTAAAGAAAAAATGGATAAGAGAAACAGAGATCCAGATGATCTTTCGGGAGGTGGCCTAGCTGGTTTTGCTGGTAATCAAATGGAGATGAATGATCCTATGTTAGCAGATGAAACAGGAGTTATGAATCTTAAAAGAGGTGGACGTATTGGTTTTAAAAAAGGTGGTATCGATTTAGCTAGAAGAGCTTTTGTAAAACTAATGGGTATGACAGGCGCAGGATTAGGCGCACTTAAATTAGGATTACTAGGTGGTAAATCTAAAGTTGCAACCAAGACTGCTGAGAGCATAATTAAAAACCCTGCACAAGGAATGCCAGAGTGGTTTCCTAAACTTGTAGAAAAAGTTTTAGATGAAGGAACAGACATAACGAAACAAGCTGGTGAAATAGAAAGACAGATTGTTAAAGAAGTTGATTTAGGGAGCGGAGAAAAAATTACAGTTTTTAAAAATTTAGACACGGATGATGTGAGAGTTAATTTTGATTCTCCTGCTAACGTGGCTGAAGAAAATGTTATGTTAGAATATAGAGCGGGTAGAGTTATCGAAGAAGGAAAAGCTAGAGGTAAAAAAACACAACCAGAGTTTGAAGCTGTTGAGACAGAACCACGTGTGGTAAACATGGATGGTGATATAGAATTTGATGGTGAGAATTTAGTTACAGATCTTGATGAGCTAACATCTGACACAAGTAAACTTAAACAATACGCAACAGGTAAAAACCCTACGATGAAAGAGATTGTGAAAAGTAAACAGAAGAGAGATGCTGCTGATCAATTAAATAAATCTCAAGAAGCACAGATAGATTATATAGATCGAAGGGGTGGCTTTAGAGATCCTGATCCTGAAGATTTTATTGACGACATAGATGAACTTAGATCTGGTGGACTTGCTGGTCTATTAGGAGAGTAATGAAAGTTAAAAATTATAGCGACATGATGATGTATCTAACTCGTCCAGATATTATGCCAGAGGATTCAGAGAGAGTTGGTTTTAAAGACGGTGATTTGTCCATGACACCTGGTGCAATAAAGCAAAGAAAATATAGAGAAAAAAATCCATACAAATTAAAAACAACAAACATTGTTGCTGATGGAGTAAAATATACTATTCCTAACAATGCAATGAAACCAGAGAGTGCGAAAGGATTTATAAAATTTTTAAATAAATTAGAACAAGATCCAACTATAGAAAATTATGGAAGACTGGTTAAGGGACTTCCAAAAGATGTTGCCAACCAAGTTAGAAATTATAGATACTATTTACAAGGTATAAAATCAGGAAGTTTTTCTGGAGCAGAGAGAAAATCAGGAGAAAATTTAAAAAAATTATATCAAGAACTAAACCTACCAAAACAATCTACTAACCTTTTAAGTGAAATAACTACCAAAGATATTAAGGGACAGGTTATAAAAACAGCTACAAAAGCTGCAGGTGAAGCAGCGAAAAGTGGATCAATGGATGTTGTAAATGCAGTTAGAGATATTTTTGTCAATGATCCTAACAACGCTCCAAGTTTAGATGAGGTAGTAGAGGGATTAGAAGGAACTAAAAAATTTAACGCTGCCAGCGAGTCAGAAAAAATTAAAATGAGAACTAAAGCTTCAAACGCTGTGAACCAATTTTTAGGAGCTGTAACTGCAGATAGAAAAGTAAAAGGATTTAAAGACGTAGCACCAGAGACTTTAGGAGATATTATTCAATACATTGATGAAAATAAACGAGGTGAATTTAGATTCGCTGAAGGTCAGATTAGAAATTACAAAATTAAATTACGAGACTCTCTGATTAAAGGAGACTTGGAAAAACAAAGAAGAAATATACCTGGACAAAAAGGTAAGGTTGTAGATGAAGTATTTGGATTATCTGCAACTTTTGAAAATGCTCCAGGCTACACAGAGAATGTGCAAATTATTGATGACAATATAAATAAAATAAAAAGAACACAAATAGACAAACCTTTTGCTGCAATATTAAAAGCTGTCAAAGAAGGTAAAGAAGTTGTGCAATATGGCGGTGATAGGAACGTGCCAATATCAAAAGCTGTTAAAGATTTTAATGCTAAATCAAAAACATTTAGTAATAAAAATAAAGTGTCTACACCTCAAATTTTTCTAGGCGATAATTTAGATGCTACTAAACTTGTATCAAATTTTAAAGACTACTCACCACAAGCACAAAAAAATATTTTAGATTTAGCAGACGAGGGTTTTGTTTTAAGTTCAACTAAACCATCCACACCAGTGTCTAGACTTCCTAAACTAGGTAAAGTTGCTCCAGTTGTTGGAGCGATTTTAGTTGGAACAGGAGCAGCTCAAGCTGGACCTTTGAGTGCAGAAGAAGCAATAGCTGCAGAAGGAGCTCCAGCACCATCAAGTCCCTTACCAACTGCATTAGGAGCAGGTGCAGGCGCAGCGACTCTTGGAACAAAAACAGGTAGATCACTTTTAGGAAAAGCTTTTAGAGCTGTGGGGACACCTTTGGGTGGCACAGGTTTTGCATTAGCTAACATTTATAATAAAATGAAAGAAGGTCAAAGTTTAGCTGACGCTGTGGTAGATCCCTTAACTGGTTTAGAATTATCTTTTCCTGGTTTATTTAAAGAAAACGTTTCTAAAATTATATCAGAAAGAGCGGCTTCTGCTCCAGGTTTAAAAGGTGCAGCAGCTAAACTTGGTAGAGGAGCTTTAGGCTTCGGTAGATTTGGTAGATTGATGACTCCTATAGGATTAGGACTAGCAGGATTAGGACAAGCACAAGAATTTTATAATCAATATCAAGATCTACAAAAAATGAAACGTGATGATCCAGAGGCTTATAAACAATTTAGATCACAAAGAGTTGGTCCTGCTTTGACAGAAGAGGATTACAAAGACATATATTCTGATGTGCAAGGAGCTGCAGGTGGGGGTATTATGAAAGAAGGTGGTATCGAATCTGGTCCACAAAGAGTATCCATGAACCCTGATTCTGAAGGCTTGGCTTCTTTATTAAAACGTGGTAGTAAATCATAGGAGTTTAAATGGCAGATATAGATAAAGAACTTCCTAACACTCGTACCGAGATTAAAGTCCCTGGTGAAGAGGTTGAAATTAAGGAAGAAATCAAAGAACAATTACCCGTTGAAGTTACACCTGAAGAAGACGGAGGTGCGACTATCAACTTTGAACCAGGAGCTATAAACATACCTGGCACAGAATCTCATTTTGATAACCTAGCAGATATTTTACCTAGCGATGTTTTAAATCCTTTAGGTAATGAAATGAAAACAAATTACATGGACTATAAGATGTCCAGAAAAGATTGGGAAAAATCTTACACAGATGGATTAGATCTTTTAGGTTTCAAATACGAAAATAGAACAGAACCTTTCCAAGGTGCATCGGGTGCCACGCATCCTGTTCTTGCAGAAGCGGTAACACAGTTTCAAGCAACAGCTTACAAAGAATTATTACCAAGCGATGGCCCAGTAAGAACACAGATCATGGGTAACCCTACACCAGCAAAAGAACAACAAGCAAAAAGAGTTAAAGATTTCATGAACTATCAGATCATGGATCAGATGAAAGAATACGAACCAGAGTTTGATTCGATGTTATTTCATTTACCACTGGCTGGATCTACATTCAAAAAAGTTTACTATGATTCAATGTTAGGTAGAGCGGTTTCTAAATTTGTTCCTGCCGATGATTTAATCGTACCATACACAGCTAATAGTTTAGATGAAGCAGAATCAATTATTCACATTATTAAAATATCTGAAAATGATTTACGTAAACAACAAGTAGCAGGGTTTTATGCAGACGTAGAACTAAACCCTCCAGGTATTACAACAAACGACGAAGTTTCAAAAAAAGAAAAAGAATTAGAAGGCACAACTAAATCTGGAAAACAAATTCCTATGTACACACTTCTTGAGTGTCACGTAGATTTAGATTTGGAAGGCTTCGAAGATATTGGTCCAGATGGCTCGCCATCTGGTATCAAGCTACCTTACATCGTAACAGTCGAAGAAGGTAGTGGAACGGTTCTTTCGATAAGAAGGAACTATGCGCCCAACGATCCAAAGAAACAAAGAGTTCAATATTTTGTCCACTTTAAATTTCTGCCAGGACTAGGATTCTATGGATTTGGATTGATACATATGATTGGCGGATTGAGTAGAACTGCAACAGTCGCTCTCCGCCAATTATTAGATGCAGGAACTTTGTCAAACCTACCTGCTGGTTTTAAACAAAGAGGGGTGCGAGTAAGAGATGAAGCATCACCAATTCAACCTGGTGAATTCAAAGACGTAGATGCCCCAGGAGGCAGTCTTAGAGATGCTTTCTATCCTTTACCTTATAAAGAACCATCGCAAACACTATTACAACTAATGGGTATCGTGGTTCAAGCAGGACAGAGATTCGCTGCTATATCAGAATTACAAACTGGTGAAGGCACACAAAACGCAGCCGTTGGAACTACAATAGCTCTTCTTGAAAGAGGATCTAAAGTTATGTCAGCTATACACAAAAGATTGTATGGTTCTATGAGAAAAGAATTTAAATTATTATCAGCTCTTATAGCAACTTACCTACCACCAGAATATCCATATGATGTTGTCGGTGGTGCAAGAACAATTAAACAAACAGATTTTGATGCAAGGGTAGATATACTACCTGTAGCTGATCCAAATATATTTTCAATGTCACAAAGAATAACACTAGCACAAACACAATTACAGCTAGCTACATCAAATCCACAGATTCATAATTTATATTCTGCTTACAGAAATATGTATCAAGCAATCGGTGTTAAGAATATTGATCAAATATTACCACCACCTGCTCCAGTTCAACCATCAGATCCAAGCATGGAACATATTATGGCTCTTGCAAATAAACCTTTTCAAGCATTTAGAGGTCAAGATCACAGAGCACACATCACAGCTCACTTAAACTTCATGGCAACTAACATGGTTAGAAATAATCCTAACGTTATGGCTTTGATTCAGAAAAATATTTTAGAACACATTAGTTTAATGGCTCAAGAACAGGTACAATTAGAGTTTAGAGAACAGTTACAACAGGTTCAGTTGTTACAACAACAAGCCCCTAGTAGTCCTGAAGCTGCTCAACAGCTACAAGTCATCACTCAACAGATAGAAGCTAGAAAATCTGTGTTGATTGCTCAAATGACAGAAGAATTTATGATGGAAGAGAAGAAAATTACGTCTCAATTTGATAGAGATCCACTTCTAAAACTAAAAGCAAGAGAAGTTGACCTAAGAGCTATGGAAAATGAGCGTAAAAAACGTGCAGATGAGGCAAAAGCAGACCTAGGAAGAGCAAAATTAATGCAGGCTAAAGATATTTCTGAAGAAAAAATGGATCAGAACGAAAAATTAGCTAAATTAAGAGCTGGTGTAAGTCTTGCAAAGGCTGATAAACCAGGTATAACTGCAATTGAGGTAGAAGAGTAATATTAAGGAGCAAAAAAACGATGATGAACTATAAAAAACAAAAAATGATCAAAGTTCCAGCTCAAAAAGTTGAAATAGATCCAAGATCTAAAACAACAGCTGATGGTGCTTTCAATTACATCGCTAAACCAGAAGTGGTTGGTGTAAAAGGTACTAAAAGAATGAGATCAGACAAAAGTAAAACAGCTATCGTAGTCTAATTATGGCTTGGTTCAGTTTAGCAAAGATAGCTCTGCAAGCTGGGAGCAAAATTTACAGCAATAGACAGAAAACTAAAATGGCTATGTCTGATGCACAGCTTATGCACGCAGAAAAGATGGCTCGGGGTGAAGAGCAATACCAGGGCAAACTTTTAGAAGCAAGGCAATCGGACTGGAAAGACGAATTTGTGCTCGTGATTATTTCGGCGCCCATCATAGTTTTAATGTGGGCAGTGATAAGCGACGATCCGGCAGCCATGGAAAAAGTAAAATTATTTTTTGAGTATTTTTCTACCCTTCCAAGTTGGTTTACGAACTTATGGATCCTTGTAGTTGCGAGTATTTTTGGTATAAAGGGTACACAAATATTTAGAAACGGAGGAAAAAAATAATGTCAGGATTTTTTAATATAATAAAACATGGACCTAAAATAGTTAAAAAAATTAAATCAAAGTTTTCAAACACAGCTCCTACAATTACAAGTGTTAAACCTGGAAAAAATCTAAAAGCAATAAGAGAAATGAAAGATGAATTCATTAAAATGGTCGATGATAAGTCTAAAAATTTATCTATTGATAAAAAAAGCCAATTAAAAAAAGAAGCTGTTGAAGGAATAGATAAAATTAATAAAAAATATGGTAAAGACGCAGGCAAGCTAGAATTTAAAAAAAGAGGTGGTAGAATTGGTTTTAAAAAAGGATCAGGTAGAACTGGCGTACCAGCTGTAGATATTAAATCTACACCAGCTAAAAAATTATCTGAAAAACAAAAAAAGATAGCATCGTTAGCAGGCAATCCTAAAAAAATTGATAAGCCTGATTTTAAAGTCTTAAGAAATAAAAATAAAAACAAAAGGATCATATAATGGCAAAACTTTGTCCTAGAGGAAAAGCAGCAGCAAAAAGAAAATTTAAAGTATACCCAAGTGCGTATGCTAAT
>VTLG01007369.1_pt1 | contig 10980 bp, 8 predicted proteins | sample 4694571 | NCBI WGS metagenome assembly VTLG01 (sample SAMN12604809, study PRJNA352737) | marine metagenome | biome: ENVO:00000447; feature: ENVO:00000209|ENVO:00000569|ENVO:01000036; material: ENVO:00002151; isolation source: viral sequences binned using virsorter ... | reverse complement strand
CATGGATAAGATTTCCAATTCTACCCCATGCAGAGTCAACGTTGTTTTGAATCTGTGCAGCATCAGCTTGAGCACCAATGATACCATCAGCATCTTTAGTACGAACTAATGTCTCACCTTCATCAAATTGAGACCAATCAATAGGGTCTTCACCTTTACTTACATAGTATTCATTAAGTAAGTTAAGTTCCTTTTCTTTACGTGCATAGTTTCTAAGTACAGCATCTTCTACTGGTTTATCAGAGAACTTGATATCTGTAAATTCATCTTTAGCTAAGTCATTAATATTCTTATTACCACCTTTAGCTGCAGTGAATTTAGATGCACGTTTCATGCTTCTACCTGCACCTCCAATGTAAGCTGCACCTTCTATGATACTAGATAGTAATCCAAAGATAGCACCTTCATTAACATTCTTAGCACGTTTTTCTCCAGGTGTATCATCATCAGTTGTAGCAACACTAGTGGGTATCCATTGAAATGTCTTAGGCCAATACTTTTTTAAAGTACCAGTTAAGTTATCATCTTTTTGGTTTTGTTCTGCTACATAATCAACTAAGCCAGCAGTACCTATATCGATACCAAACTTAGACATAAATTCAAATGATTTTCTATTACCTAAAGATCTTAACCACTTTGGTCCTACACCTCCAGCTGCTTGTAATTTACTACCAGCTGATATAGCCATACTTCTAAGACCTAGTGAGGGTATCACTAAACCAGAAATGTTGCGTACAGCTGTAGATACATTATCTTCATACTCAGGTAACTTAGGTACTTTAAAACCTGTAGCAAGATTAAAGGTATCAATTGCCGTATCTATTACACCAATAGCAGGTGCTGCACCTTCGTATAAGTTTTTAGGTAAACCTCTAATGGTTCCTTCAGCTATATCTTGTACAGCTCCTAACGCACCTTCTCTAGGGACAAATCCTTCTTCTCCAGGTGCTATGTATCCTTGTTGATCTTCCGTAGAAGATGTTGATTCACTTTCTAATAAATTATCCGTAGATAATCCAAATTGATTTAAAGCTTCATCAACATTAATCATTTCTTCTTCTGTAATGTTATTTGATAACTCGTTTAGAGCTTCATCAACATTAATCATTTCTTCGTCCATAATTTTATTTAGGTTCTAGTAATCCTTGTTGTGCTATAAACTTATCTAAAGCTTCATCAGATTCTAGAGCAGATGCAGGGACATTTTTAATGTTTAAAGTTTTTAATCTTTGAAGTCTTTTATTTCTTTCAAAATTTAAATCTGCTTCTTCTATAGTACTTTCTACTTCAGCTTCAGCAGCTAAAACTTTACGAAGTCTTGTTGCTTGTTTTGGTGAAAAATTTTGAATACCTTCTCTATTTAATAAGTATAGTAAATCAGTATTTTGTGTTTTATTTAAAACCTCTTTTATATACAAGTGTGGATTAACAAAATTATCTATATCACTTTGATCTAGATTCCTTAGTTCCTTATTTGGGTCATCTTTTGCAAGAGCATTAAATTGAGCTACAATAATTTCTTGTGGTGTGACTCCTAATAATTTAGCTTGAGTTATAATCTTTTGTGATACTTGATTATTTTCAAAAACTGCTTTAAGTTCAGATCCACTTAATATAGCTTCTGGTGTATTTAATAAGCGTTCTAATGCCGTTTTACCTTCAACTTCTGTACTCTCTCCAGCTACTTTTAAATTATTAATTAAATTAGTTTTAATTTGATTAAACTCTTGTTCATTAACAACTTTGTTTAACTCTACAAATCTAGCACTTTTAGCTTTTTTATATGTATTATAAAGTAAAAATTTACCATTATGAGTAGCTGTAAATTTACCACGAGGATTCTTTACATCTTTGTCAGGTTCACCTTCTCTATATTTAGGAGCACCACCCCCATTTCGTAGCCAATAATCTTGAGTAGCATCCTTAGCAGCTTCATAAGGATTAAGTACGTTAGGGTCTTGACTTAAAACATTAAATTGTTCTCTAAAATATCTTGTTAATTCATTATTTATTGTATCTTGACCTGCAGTAAAATTATAATCACCATCTGTTCCTACAGTAAGGTCTAAGTACTTACCAACCATTTCCTCTATAGGTTTTTCACTATACTGGAATTGTTTTTGTTTACCTTCTAAACGATCAATTGTTTTTTGTATTTCATCTTTTAAATTCTCATTAGTTACTCTTCCTTTTTCTTGTTTTAAGAATTCTACATTACCACTTTTTAAAGCAGGTTCTATACTTATCCTTTCATCTGTATAAACAGCCTCATTTTGTCGAGTAGGGTTTACACTTGCTGCAGCTTTATATTCATCTGTATTTTCCAGACCTGCAGACTTTGCTTCACGTAAAACCTTTTGAAGTTGTTCATTACTTATTTCTCCTGCAAGTGATTTTACTCTTGCATCAACCAATTTAGCTCCAATAGCCATTTCATGTTTTGCTATTTCTCCCTGTTGATATTCAGAATAACCTTTTTTTATAAAATCCCAATCTCTATTTTGAAGTAATTTGTCACCTGTTTTACCTCCAGCAAAATCCTTTGCTGCCCCCGTTTTGATTTTTTCAATTACGGATGGTGGTAATTTACCACTTTTTGCCATTTTATATAGCAATGTAATTCCGTTATTCGTACCATTTACAGGGTCTATAGATCTTTGTACTTTAAAAAAATTTTGAATTGTTGCAGTAGCTATATTAGGATCTTCTTCTCCAACTAAATTTTCAATACTAGCTATTTGTTCTTCTTGGTTTTGACTGAATATAACTTTTTTAGCATCAAGTGTTGCTTCTAAACCTTTTGCGTTTGAAAACTTTTCTATCGATGGCAGATAATGTGTAGCTAAAAATTTTTTATTTAAATTAAGTTTTGTTAAATCAGCTTTTGTATGCTTTAGATAAAATTCAGCTACCTTTCCAGTTTTTTTAGCCGCCAAATATTCATCTCTTATACCACCTACCGATTCATCTGCTTCAATTCTAGTATCTAGTGTAGTTATACTATCTTTTGTTACCTCCCAACCCATTAAACGTTTTAAGTTTATATCTTTATGACCACCTTTGTCCTTGATATACTCAATAACTGATTCATCTACTTTTGCATTTCTTAGTTCAATTTCAAGATCAGTATTTTCTTTATTGAAATCAATCTCTCTAATAGCTTGTTCAGCTTTGTCTGTATGATCGAAATCTAAATTATCCCAACCTTCTTTAAAATTGTCATATTCACCTTCAGCTCTTTCAGTAGAAATAGCTTTTAAAGTTTTAGAGAACTCTGCTAAACTATTAAGTCCTGATACTAAATCATCAGCGGTAAAAGTTGCAGCTTCTTGTTGTTTCCATGTTTCTTTTAAAGCACTATGATGTCTTGCTCTATCTTTCTTTTCTTCATCATAGATTTTTTCTAAGGGGGTTAACCAGTTAGTGATTTGTTTTGGATCTGTAAATAATACCATAATTATACCTCTTTAAAAGTAACGTCGATTAGGTTATAGTTGACACCATAGAAACCATCTGGACGTAATACAGCAGCTTCTGGAACTACTTTAATTACTTCGTCAGCCATAGCTCCAATGTATTGCTTGGCTTTACCAATGTAGTTGAATTTGTAAATACCTAAACCAGATATTGATTCACCTATTTTCTGGATGTTTTCTTTTAATCGGCGATCACTTGTTGGTAGCCATCCAGCAGTCGCACCACCAGTATAAATACTTGCAACAGAACCAGCTATCTTAAGACCATCCATCAATGCTGCCATACCAACGTTTTGGTAAGTAGGTGTAGGAGGTGCAATATCAGGGTTCTTGACAATAGCATTCTTAGCAAAACTTTGCATTTGTTCAGCTCTTGCTTGTCCAGCTGCAGCTTGTGCAGTTTTATTTAATTCTTCTTTAGATTCAGTAAGTTCATAAGCTGTACGGGAACCTTTCTTTAAATAATCAGCTAGATCTAAAGTACTAATTCTACTAGCAGATCTACCTGTTCGACCACTAGTTTTTAGCTTATCACCCCTATTATCTGCTAAAAATTTAGCCCAATTAACTTCGTCTTCTTGTAAAGCTTGACCAAGTTGATCTCCAAATTTTTCTTGTATATCACCATAAACTCGTGATAAACCTATGTTACTAGCATCAACGGTTTGTTGATGCATAACTCTCTCAGTAGCAGTAGTACTAAGGGTTTGCATCCAATTTCGTTCTCTAGTTTCTAATTGGAATTCATAATTTTTACGAGCAGTTTCATTAGCTGCTCTTGCTCCTGCTCCTAAACACACGGCAAAACTCGATAAAGGATAATTTGTTTGGTCCAAATTCTATTTCACGTAAGAACTTGAATCCAAGGAATTTAAGCAGCTTTAGATGGACGGTGTTGCGTTTATCAACAACGTTCCACAGCAACTTATCAGGTTGTCTTTCCACATAACGCTTTGCTTCTCTCACAAAGGTCATAGGATATTCAAGTATAGCGGGTGTACATAGCATCCAGATTTGACCTCCAGGGTCTACCCCAGCCATTCCAGCAGTCTTGCCGTTAGGCACCGTGAAATAGACGCAGGAGGGTTTCTGGACAGCATCTAACAATGCTTCTGTAGGATCTATACCATGTCCTTCTACGACCTCTCTACGGTCTTCTGGACGTAAATTAGAGGCCACTTCTAAAGCAGCCTCTTTTGTGATTGGGTGAATGTATTTAGACACTTTTATAGAATCTATTTGTATACTCTCCTTCCCATGACATTGAATGTAATGTTACTGGTGAAGGATGTGTGGATTTAATAATTATATTTATATTAGTATTTCTTTCATAGATTGGTATAGTTCTTATTATTTCAGGTTCAAATACTACTTGGTTTGCTAAATAAGTATTAGCTAAACTTGGTTCCCATAGTTCTTTATAATCATCTTTATCTGCTCTTTCAATAATAGTTTCATATAAACCAGAATTACCAAAGTTTAATTTAACTCTATGTACAACTAATGAGCCTCTAACATCTGCTCTATATGATTCTTCAGATTGTGTTGTATAATAAATAGTAGGTAATTTTACTTCATAATCATACTTTTGACCTATTATGATTGTATTAGTAGGGGTTTGAGTTGCCCCATTTGAATCTAGATAAGTTTTCCAATTACCAGGGAAACTGAGTTTAGTAGTAGTACCATCTTTATATACAGTTATATCATCACATAATCCTTGTAAGGTATCATCGGTAGTTGTAGCTACTGTAAATGCAAATAAATCACTTGTAAGATTGAATTCTGTAGGTACCGTAAATGTAGTACGATCGTTAGTTGCATCATACGCTGATAAAGATGATGAAGCTATTGCATACATATTATCTAGATGAATCTTGTAAGTAATATCATCTGTTGTATCAGTAGTGTTTCTATCATCAGTAACTGTCATACTATCTGTATGCATCTTTAAAGGTATCTTCTGTAATACATTTTTATTAGATGTATAGTTGACATACATAGCAGCATTACCACCACCTAAAGTTAGAACAGTATTATTAGCAGCTGTGGATATAGTAAAATTATTTGAATCAGGAATTGTACTAACATAGAATGTAGTACCATCAGAAACGTTACTACCACCAGCAGTTAAAGCTGTACCACCTCCATTATGGAAAACAACTGTATCACCTACAGCTAATCCATGATTAGTTAGAGTTAGATTATTAGTACTTCTAGTTACAATTTCATTAGTAAGAGTTCTTGAATTTGCAGTGACTAAAAATAAATCATCATCTAATACTGCATGATGTACTATTTTGTTTTTAAATTCCCAAGTAAACCAAGCTTGTTGTAAACGTCTATCAGAAGAATTAAAATATCTAAATCCATATAAAGTAGTTTTATTTTTTTCACTAAAAAATGCTATACCATTTTCTCTTGAATTAGACACAAGATCTAAATCTTTATCTAATGTTTGACTTATAATTTTACTTTGTTCTATTATGTCAGGTTCCCCTTCTCGTAATGTTCTAGACATTTCCATGAAACGGGTATTCTTCCCTGCATTATCAAGGAAACCTATTGTTGTACCTAACGAAAATGGATTAGTTTTATAGTTAAAATTATAAGAAGATATAAAATTAATTTTAGCTGTTAACGGACTTAATACATCACTATCTGTTGTCAACATAAACTGTTGATTTTTAGTAAATAAAACTAAACCTGCATTAACTTGTATAGCATCATAGACAATAGCTGGAAATTCAGAACTACAAGATATATCAATATGATCTGATGTAGAAAATGCTATAGCAGACTGAGCCCAAAAATTAGTAAAATCTCCAGGTCTAGACATAATAACATTTTCATCACTTAATATAACAAACCTGTTTCTAAAGAACAATACTTTATTAATAGTGTTACCTACAAAACTAGCTCTAGGGTTTGTACCATCTACCTCTGTATTACCTGCTTTACATGTATCCCAGTCTATGTGATCTAATACAAATGTACCATCACTTTGTCTAGAAAGTTGTACAGGTAATGTAGTTTTATCATATTCAATTTCTGTACCAGGTCTAGCACACTCTTCCCATACTCCATCTCCATCTTTATTATTTTTACCAATAAATTTTACATAATAATCATCTTCATCTGAATCACTATTAGCTACTTTAACTACATAGCCGTGTCTACATTGATTAGGTAGATCAGCTATATCTTTAATTGAATCAGTTAATACATTTATTAAATCAGGACTAGGTGAAGATATATTAAATGCACTGTTGGTATCACGTCTTATATAAAGTCCGTTTCCTACTTGTTTTACCCCATAACCAGCTAGACCGTCTAAGGTGTTTTCAGTCCAATCATCCCATGTAGAATTAGCAGCTATGATATCTCTACGTAAATCTCCTAAAATACTTTCAGCTGTTACAACTGTTTTAGCATCAAAAGACGTAGGTGTAGGACGGATTAATCCTAAGTTAGCTTGTACTTGAGAAGTACTTATTCTAGCAATAGTGCATTTGTAATAAGCATCTTTCATCCAAAAGTAAAAGTAATCACCCAATTGCCAACCTTCACCACCATAAAGCATATCATGTGTGGTAGTATATCTAGCTTGATATGTGGTTTCTTGGTTTTCTCCTGAACCTGTAGTATAAGGAACAGACTGACCTGTTGTAGTTACTCTAAAATATAGGTTAGTTCCTCTATTAACATCAGCACCACTGCTATTTTTAACAAATATAGTATATGAATGAGACCCTGATAAAGCATCAGAATCTACTACAGTAGCTCCATCAGATATAGAAAATATACGAGTAGCAACGTTTGGTGCAAATGCATCTCTACCATCTCCAGCTGTATCATCACATCTAGTAGTATTACTACCACTTGACCTATCAGATCTACTAACCATACCACCATTACTATCACAATAGTTATTACTGGAATAAACTAGTTCAATATCAAGACGTGTGGCTGTGTCTATGTATTCAAGATTAGTGTTATCAAATAAATTTACAGCATATTGACTAGCATAAGCAACTTTTTTTAATTGAATAAATGCCTCTGGTGGTCGAGCGAGTTCTTTTAATGCAGTCATTGCAACAGTTTTTGTTCTGTTGGTAATGTATGTAAAGTCGTTAAGAGTTAAAGTTTGTAAATCTTCATCAGAAGTATGTACTAAATAATTAGTTATACTAGTTTCTAATCCACTTAAGGCTGCTACATGATCCCATTTAACAGTGTTATCAGTTTGATTATCTGAAGTTCCAGTTGGAGCACTACCTACAGAAGAAGTACCTGCTTGAATACATATATAAACATTACTATTATTTTGTGCTTTTTGTCCAATAGTGTATGCAGTATTAGCAACCCAAGGTTTAGCTGCTACATAGACAGTCTGTGCAGCTCCATCACTACACCTCCACATATTTATATCACCATCTTTAGCTATTTGACCTATGTACTGTTCGTTCTCATCTCTATAATAATGAAACCATTTACCAGTATGATCTGAGTTTAAAGCTGGAGTACCATTATCCATTAAAGAATTAATTAACTGGCTTCCAGGTCTTTTCATTAAACCTTCAGTTACATCAGGTAGTACATTTTTAGCAGTATTAAGTTGTCCAGGTACCTTTAATTGATCAGGTTGTTCAGATAACCCACCTGTATAAGAAGGTATTGTTTGTGTTATGCTTGCCATTATCTACTAAGCACAGAGAAAGGTGTATAAGATCTATACCCAGATCCATGAGGAATACCAAAGAATGAATGATCTCCTTTGTCACAATCGTATTCAATACAAGAAGCTCTTGATTTAGCTTCATCTTGTTGTAATAATTGTACCAAAGCTGGGTTTGATACAAGTTGTGTAGCGGCTCTTACAGCAGCTCTGTAAGTAATATATCTTTGAAAGCAATTAGGTATATCAGCAAAAGCATATAAAGTTACTATATCTACATATATGTCAGCATCGAATTCATCAGTATGATTTACTAGGTCATATAACCTACCATTTCTAGTTACAACATCTGTTACTTTAGAAACTAACCCGTCATGTATATCATATCTAAGAGCGTTAGTTGGTAATGTAATATATTTAGTAGTTGGATCAGGGCTAACCTTGTAGTGTTCTTCAGTATTGAAATGCCAACCTTCATTTTGTACATCCTTATTTACTTCAACAAGGATATTATAAATAAAAGATATTTCTGGGTTAGTACTAATTAATGCACCTGTTGAGTTTTTTAATTGGGTGATAGGAGATTGACCGATGGCTCCCAGTATAGAATTGACTGCGGATAATTCGGTATCGAGTTCAGTTGTTGTGGTAGCCATGAAAATTTTTTGAGAAAAAAAAAGGGAGCCATAAAGACTCCCCATGTATGTATAAAGTTTATGCGAAACCAGCGTTTGAAATAGCTGTGTTTTCTGTACCAGATCCATCCCAACCTGTAGCGTTAGAGGAAGCTGTGTTAATACCAGCGATCAACTCAATTGCACATGCAGGGTTTAGGAAGTCGGCACCCATTGCTAAACGTCCGAGAATTACGTCTCCTTGGTAGACCACGGATACGTCACCTGAAGTAACTTGTACAGAAGGACCAATAGCTTCTACTACACCAGCTGCTTCCTTCTGGAATATTAATCCACAAGAATTAGCAAACTTAGCAGCTAAACCATAGTTGTTTGTAGTCTTCTGTCCACCAGCAGGAGTACCGCCGTTAGCAGCTTGTTCCATGTCTTCCATGGTAGAACCAACGAATGAACCAAAGTTGTCCTTAGAGTCGTAACCAGATCTGTTAGGATCAGCAGATGTACCATACTTACCAAAGAATGGAATGTTCATTGACTTGTAGATCTTGATGCCTGCAATTTCAATGATGCCATTACCAGACTGTAGTGCTGTACCTTGTACGTCACGGTTGATTAAACCATTAGAACTTACAGCTTGGATAAGTGCATAGTACTGTCTTGGGTTTAGAACAGCTACACGTCCATCACCAGAAACACCCTTCTCATCTAGAATTGCTGCAGCATCATAGAATGCATTTACCAGCTTACCAGAATCATAAGCATCTTTCTTGTCTGTACTTGTATCTGCACCAACCTTAAGCATACTACCACCTGGCTCCACGAAGTTAGCCATAGTGACTGGTGAAGCTTGTCTAGCAGCTTTTGTTATAGCTCTGAAGATTCTTCTATCATAGTTCTCAGCTAGTGCATAACCGATCTTACGAGAGATTTCTCCACGTAAATCGTAGTGAGCAAGAGTCTCGTCTAGCTCATAAACAAACGCTGAACTGATGAGCAAGTCATCAACAGTTATTGTTTTTTCTGCTACTGGAGGAGTCTTCTCGTCGTTACCGAGTATGCTTTGACCTGGAATATGGAATTCACTTTTGGTACGACCTGTGTAGATGAACTGTAAAGATTTACCGTTCTTCAAGGTACGTCTTGTTACAAGATCTCTAGCAATTGTGTTGTGCTGGAAACCTTTGAACATTTCTCCGCTAAACAGCTTGAGGTAAAGGGCTCGCCTTTGATCAGCGGTACCAGCATTAGTGAGGTCGCCATTATTGGCACCTCCATAAATAGGACCGTTAGCTGTAGCGGTTGTGGCTTGTTGTGCCATGATTAATTAAAAAATTGTATTGTTTACTGTCTTCCGTACGAAAATTGTTTGATCATTTGTTGTGGTCTATCCCACCGTCTAGACGGCTAAAGGGTATCCTGCGTACAGGGCCAGAAGCCAAAGCGAGTGAGGGGAATCGAACCCCTGTTAAGTTAGGTTGGAAACCTACTTTCTTCCTCAGTCACTCGCAAGGATGCACAATGTGGTGCAGCCTTTTCATGATATATTACATGAGACCATTCTACAAATAGAAGGAAGGATAGCAATCCAAAGACTACTATCCATAACTCATTAACTTTCTTTAGTGGATTCTTCATCAACACCTGGGGGTTGCTTGTCACTAGGCATAGTATCAAGCTTTTCCACTTTCGGTTCTGGTGAATAAGGAATAGGGTTAGCTACTCCAAATCCACCTTTAGATTGTTGTGCCATTAGAAAGAGTATTTAGCTCCTAGCTTTGTGCCGTATGTATTGTCAGCATCTTCCACTTGTGAGAAAGATACTTCACCATAGACACCAAGTTTATCTGTAGCAGCGATACTGCCACCAAGCTTGCCAGAGAAATTAGACTCAGAATCAACCCCATCAGCAGCATTAATTGTCTTACCGCCTTGGATATAATATGCAAGATCTCCAAGATTGTTTTCATAACCTATGTGTAGATCTGTAGCTCTTGATGTGTAATCTGAACCAGTGTAGTTAGCGTTTGATTCTACATTAACATATGGTCCAGCCATTGCAGGTGTAGAAACAAGAGTGGTTGCTAGGACAAGTGCAAGTTTTTTCATTAAATTAAATTAGATAGTTTTTGTGTAAGTGACACCACGATACTTTAGTTTTACAGTCATTGTAAATCTCTAGTACCTAAGCCCC
>VTLG01013795.1_pt1 | contig 10981 bp, 10 predicted proteins | sample 4694571 | NCBI WGS metagenome assembly VTLG01 (sample SAMN12604809, study PRJNA352737) | marine metagenome | biome: ENVO:00000447; feature: ENVO:00000209|ENVO:00000569|ENVO:01000036; material: ENVO:00002151; isolation source: viral sequences binned using virsorter ... | reverse complement strand
GCCTCACCACTCTTAATTCTTTTAAGGAAGTCTTCGGTGACGAGACCATGCAGTTCGTTAAACTGCTGTTCAGTGGCTTTTTTCATTTAACTAAATAGTTTTTCTTTTACAATTTCGAGAGCCTGATCATCTAATTTGTTATCAGTTCTCTTAACATAAGCAGTAAGTAAATCAATTACAAGTTGCTTAACTGAATCTGATTTCAAGAAGGCGAATAGGATGGGCTTGATTAATAGAGTCATTCTGATTTAGTGGTAGTGGTTTCTTTTGTTTTTGGTTTTGACGCAGTTTTGGCTGCTTCATCTTGCTCTAAGTGTGTTTTCTGAGCATTAGATAGTGGGTTATTTTGTTTCCAGGGCATTGGTTTCACATTTAGGTTTAGGTTTCTGCCAAGGCTTATACCACGGTTTAGGTGGTGTTTTGCAAGCAAGGACTTTAGCTTCTGCTTTTTTCCATGTGGAAATAGGAATTACATCAGAACATATATGATAGACCCTGGAACCAGGCATCAGCATAAAGCCCTTTTGTTGGAGCTTTGCACAGTTGTCTATCCTAACTAATTCGTAATTTAATTCCATCTTTTCTATCTGTCGATCAGCTGCAGCTTTACAGCGTTCGACAAGAGAACCATCTAGGGGGACCATGAAGTTAATCTGACCACCCCAGTTCTCAGCTACAGTATAGCTTTGTTGCTGCATACCATGTACATCATCTACATCGTATGGGGTTGTGTGGTTGCCCATATAGAATGGGCTGAATGTCATAGTTGCACCGTTACAACTTATGTTTGGTCCATATACCTGACGCGAAGGGGCTCCATTATTTTGGAACTGGACGGCTTGATTTGTAACATTTCCAGTAGCTGCTGCCACCGGATTTGAAGTGTTGTTGGTTTCTCCCTCTTCAGCATGTGCTGGTACTCCTATTGCGAGAATACTGATAATGAGACCGTAGTAGAAGTAGTGTCGATTTCTCTGTCGATCTCGGTTACTTCTAGTACTTGACTGGCTGCTCTTGTTATTATTTCTAATGTGAAGTCGCTTCCAGCTGTCGTCATGTTGAATATCGAATCTGAATCCGCTATTCCGCCAGAAGACGTTGAAGTGTGGGTTATGTTGTCTCCTGACCATTTGTTTAATGCAGACCCATAGGTTGTGGTGGTTATTTCCTCCACTATTTCTTGGGTCGTTGTAGTGGTTGAGTTCATACTGCCTTGAGTGAATCGAGGCGTTACTAACTCTGCTCTTGCTACCGTGGGGGATACTAGTAGGAAGAGTAAAAGCCATTTTTTCATTCTTCCTTTTTCTTTGCCATTGGACAGTTTACAGGTTGCATTCCTTTACCTTTGGAGTTTGATGTATTGAGCCCGAAGGAAGCAAGTGCACCAGTAAATATACTTGCCACGAACGTGATATCGGAGCTTCCTGCTTTCTTAATTACAGGTAATTCCACATAATTAAGAGTAATTATAAACCCTGCCCACACAACTACGCCTAAACGAACGAAGGTGGATAAGATTTGTATTTGGGATTCGTTATCCTCTGCTGCATCTTTCAGCTTTCCGAGGAGGTTTTTTCCTTCCTTTTTTTCTTCCATGCGTCAACACGTTTCTGTAGTTGCTTTTTGATCTGCTTTTGAATGGGTTCAAAGAAAGTCTGTGCTACTGTAGTTGTAGCTACAGCTACTACAGCAGTTGTAGCAGCTGTTATTACTACAGAGGTTTCCGGTATTGGCATTTTAATATCAATAACCGGAATCTTTAAGCTAGGTGGTTCTGGCTGCTCTGTTGTCTCTTTATCTTCTGCCTTAGTCTCTTCAGGACGCTCTAAATCAGCAGGAGGTATCACCATAGGTTTATATGATGGTACCCTTGCTGAAGGCGGTCTAAAATAGATCTGAGGTATATCTAGAGCTTTAGGGAGGTTAGCTCTAGGTATATCCATTACAAGGCTGCGATCTTACTCTTACCTGATGTTACTGCAGCATCTTGTGCTTTAAAATCTTGACTAGTCCAAATAGATGTTTTTTCATCTAATTTTTTATAAGCTTTGATAAGTTCTAGATGATCTACATTACGTTGTAGCGTTTCTTTCCATTCAGCATCAGTTTGATCTTCTGATTTGTTACCGTTAATAACAGTTACACTGTCGCCTGCAGCTGCAAAGATTGCTGCGATTTCGTCTGCGGTTCTTTCTTCCATGATAATAAATAAAGGAGGGTTAGTTAGTTTCAGTTAGTGCTTCGTATTCTTCAGTTGTCTCTTCATCTGATACTTCTTCAGATGTTTCAGCTAATGCCATCTCATCAAGAAGGGCAAGAGCGCCATTGATCTCATTGAGACGAATGGCGAGCTGCTGTCTTTCAAGGATTAATTGTTGAGCTTTTTCTGCAATAGTTGTCATAATAATAAATTTACTTGGGTGTTACCCTCCTTCGAGGGCTTTGACTTTTGTTGAGAGTTCTTTAATAGCATTTAACATATGCCAGAATAATTCATCAGTATCAACTGTTTTAACTCCCTTCTCATTTGTTGTTACGCAATCTGGGCACACTGCTTCTAATTCTTGAGCAATGACACCTATTTGTGTTCCAGTCTTTCCTTGACCTATAATAACTTGATTAGCTGTTGTACCAGCGGGGAATGCACTCAAATCTACAGTATCATCAGAACTTACCGGATTACCATCTGTATATTGCTTATATTTAAAGTTCCGTACTTTAACAGAATCTATAACTGTTAAACCTACAGTATTATCAGTAATATCTTTCTTCAATCGTTGGTCTGAAGTTGTAGTCCAAGATGATGAGTTATTACCTTGTACACACTGACCTAAACCGCCACCATAAACCCATACAGCAGCATTACCACTTGCAACATTATCTCTAGCAATGAATAAATTATTATCACCAGTTGTTATCTGATCTTCACCTGCTTCCCGACCAATACAAACGTTTCCATTTCCAGTTGTAATATCACGTCCAGCTTTATAACCTATCCCAACGTTCTCACCGCCAGTTGTAACATCTGCTAATGCATTAAAACCTGCAGCAGTGTTATTTCCTCCTGTAGTAGCATCTTCTAGAGCTTGCTTACCTACAGCAACATTACTATTACCTGTTGTTATATTCGCTCCTGCACCATAACCTACTGCAATATTATTTTCACCTGTTGTATTATCTGTAAGACATAGAGCTCCTAAAGCTGTATTATAACTACCTGTAGTATTAGCGTCTAATGCAACATGCCCCATAGCGGTATTGCTTCCGCCTGTAGTATTTGCATTTAATGCTGCTCTACCTAGAGCGTTATTATCTACTCCAGTTGTATTATTACTTAAAGTGTTATAACCTACAGCATTGTTATCTGAACCTGTTGTCTGAGCATCTAAAGCAAAGCCACCTACAGCAACGCTAGTACCTCCAGTTGTATTAGATAAAAGTGCATTAGTACCGACAGCAACATTATCTGATCCAGTAGTATTAGCTGCTAAAGCACTAGATCCTACAGCAACATTATTTGCAGCAGTTGTATTCGCAGTCAATGCACTATGTCCAACAGCTGTATTATTACTTGCAGTTGTAGTAGCATCTAAAGCACGACTTCCAACAGCAGTATTCTGTCCTCCTGTAGTGATACCCCATCCAGCATAAGAACCTAAACCAGTATTATTAGCTCCAGTTGTACAATTTTGTAAAGAAGTACTACCAAAAGCTGTATTATCATTACCTGTAGTATTAGATAATAAAGACTCTCTTCCTACCGCAGTATTATGACTAGCTGTTGTATTAGCTTCTAATGCTTTATAACCAAGTCCAGTGTTATAACTACCTGTAGTATTAAACTCTAGTGAGTTATACCCATAACCAGCGTTATCTGTTCCTGTTGTATTAGTTTTCAGTGAGAGGTGGCCAACAGCAGTGTTATTACTAGCAGTTGTATTTGCTTTTAATGCTTCCACACCTACAGCAACATTATTTGCTCCAGTTGTGTTAGTATATAGTGCATTAAAACCGATAGCAGTATTATTATCTGCAGTTGTAGCAGCAGATAACGCATGTCTACCTACTACAGTATTATAGTGTCCTGTTGTATTTGCATCAGCTGCAGCGTGTCCAATAGCTACATTACTATGACCTGTTGTGTTTTCTGTTAAAGCGTTATAACCAACAGCAACGTTATCGTTTGCAGTTGTGGCAGCATCTAAAGCATTAGTACCTACAGCAACGTTTTGAGCTCCAGTGGTATTAGCACCTAGAGCACTTTCACCGATAGCAGTGTTACTAGCTCCAGTAGTGTTTGCATCTAGTGTGTTAAGACCTACTGCTGTATTATAACCTCCAGTTGTATTAGCTGTTAAAGCTGAAAGACCAATACCTGTATTATGAACACCTGTAGTATTAGAACCTAACGAATACGTACCTACAGCAGTATTATTAGTTCCTGTAGTATTAGCATCTAAACTATTAGCTCCGACTGCAACATTATTATCACCTGTTGTATTAGATGCTAAAGCATAGTGACCTACTGCTGTAATTCTATCAGCAGTCGTATTAGCTGTTCCAGCTCTATCTCCTAATCCTGTGTTTTCAGAACCTGTAGTATTAGCAGTTAGAGCGGATTTTCCAACAGCAGTATTATTAGATGCAGTTGTATTTGCTGCTAAAGCACTTCTACCAACAGCAGTATTCGATGCACCTGTTGTATTCGCACCTAGAGCACTATTACCGATAGCAATGTTAGCAGATGCTGTTGTATTAGCGTCTAATGCAGCAGTACCTATAGCTATATTAGCATCTCCAGTGGTATTCATTTTCAATGCATCCTTACCTACAGCTGTATTATCACCAGCTGTTGTGTTTGCATTCAAAGCATTAGAACCAATAGCTACATGATTATGACCAGTAGTATTCGAACTTAATGCTCCATAACCTATTGTAGTATTCTCTTGTCCAGTTGTGTTTGCATCTAAAGCAAGACCCCCGACAGCAGTGTTGTAAGCACCTGTTGTATTAGCTCCTAAAGATCCATAACCAACAGCAGTGTTATTACCTGCAGTTGTATTAGCGTCTAATGAGTAAGATCCAAGTGCAGTATTATTGGCTCCTGTTGTATTTGCACCTAATGCAGCATAACCTATACCTGTGTTATAATTAGCAGTAGTATTAGCACCTATCGAATCATGTCCAATACCAGTATTACATTGTCCAGTTGTATTGGCATCTAACGAATTCATACCAATGGCAGTATTATAAGTACCAGTAGTATTTGAAGTTGCTGCAGATTTACCGACTGCAGTATTACTTCCACCTGTAGCAGCCTTCAATGCATACTGACCAATAGCAGTACAGTTGTTTCCAGTTGTAATAGTCTGTAATGCTCTATCTCCAACAGCTGTATTAGAAGTTCCAGTGGTAGTACTTTCCATACTTTGGTTTCCAACTGCAGTATTATTAGCAGCTGTACATGCACTTAGAACATTATAACCTACACCAGTATTACTAGATTGAGTTGTAATTTCATCTAAAACATGATTACCAATAGCTACGTTACCAGCTCCAGTAGTGCAATTATATAAAGCAGAACGACCGATAGCAGTATTATGATCTGCAGTTGTATTTGAAGTTAAAGCATTTATACCGACAGCAGTATTATAATCACCTGTAGTATTAGCATCTAATGACCACGATCCAATCGCAGTATTATTATCACCTGTAGTATTTGAAGTTAATGAATCTACTCCTACAGCAACATTATGAGTTCCTGATGTATTTGATCCTAATGCAGAGTAACCAACAGCAGTACTATAACTTTCAGTTGTATTAGCATCTAATGCGTTATAACCGATAGCAACATTACCTGCACCTGTTGTATTAACATCAAGTGCTCCTCTACCAATAACTGTATTATAATTACCAGTAGTATTAGCACCCAATGCATGAGTACCAACTGCTATATTATCTTGTCCTGTGGTATTTAATTTTAAAGCATCTTGTCCTATACCTACATTAGCAGCACCTGTTGTGTTAGTTACTAATGCATCTTTTCCAACAGCAGTATTTGAAGCACCAGTTGTATTAGCATATAAAGCATTGCCACCTATAGCAACATTATTATCTCCTGTCGTATTACTGTATAAAGCTACTCTTCCTACTACTGTATTAGCAACACCAGTCGTAGTAGAAAAACCAGCAGCATATCCAACAGCTACGTTAGCAGTACCTGTTGTATTTGCTTCTAAACTACGTGCACCTATAGCAGTGTTTTCAGCAGCAGTATTAGTTTTTAAGGCTAAATAACCTAATGCAGTATTATAATTTGCTGTAAGACTAGCTGCTAAAAGTGCTTCATAACCAAGAGCAGTATTACCAGCTCCTGTAGTAACACCACCCATTGCAGCCATTCCAACACCAGTATTATAAGAACCTGTTGTTATTGCATCTCCTGCTCCATATCCAACAGCAGTATTCCTTTCTCCTGTTGTATCAGCAGTTAATGCAGATGTCCCTACAGCAGTATTATAATTAACTGTAGTAGCTGCTAAAGCATCAGTACCTACAGCAGTATTGTATTGACCTGTAACAGTGGCTCCTAATGATCCTGCACCAATTGCTACATTATTATTTGCAGTTGTAGCAGCATCTAGAGCATTGGAACCTACTGCAGTGTTATAAGTTCCTGTTGTAGCAACTAGCATTGCATTTTTACCAACAGCTGTATTATTAGTACCTGTTGTATTATCTGCAAGAGCAGATGCTCCTAAACCAGTATTATTAGATCCAGTTGTATTATCAACTAACGCTCCCCATCCTAATGCAGTATTAATTTGTCCAGTGGTATTAACTTTCAGAGCTTCAAAACCTATTCCAGTGTTATAAGATGCAGTTGTATTAGCATTTAATGCAAGCCTACCTACAGCTGTATTATCATGTGCAGTTGTGTTTGAATATAAAGCACCTGTTCCAACTGCTGTATTATCATCTCCAGTAGTATTAGTATATAAAGCATTATCACCAACTACAGTATTCCTAACTCCTGTGGTTGAAGAGCCAGCTGCTTTTTGGCCAATAGCAGTATTGTTACTACCAGTTGTATTAGCATCTAATGCTTCATAACCTACAGCAGTATTATTACTGCCTGTTGTAGTAGTATCTAATGCCTCAGTACCTACAGCAGTGTTTCCATCACCTGTCGTTATAGCAGTACCAGCACCCTTACCTATTAATGTATTATTTTCAGCATCTGTACTACTAAAACTATCTCCAGCATTCTCACCAACAACAGTATTACCTTGAGCATCAGTTAAATCAACAACAATATCGTCTGCTGTTAGTTTACCTGTTACTGTTACACCTGTTGAACTTACTTTTAAATGTGCATTACCACCAGCTACTAAAGCTACTTGGTCTGCACCTGGACTATATATACCTGTATTCGCATCTCCTGTAAATTGTAATGAGGCATCTGATGTAGATCCTGCTGCTAGAGCACTATTAGATCCATCTTCCCGCATTACTGGGAATCCACCATTTGTTGAGCCGTCTTGTACGACTAATGTTTTTTTAGTAGTATCGACTGTAACTTCTCTTGCAGCACCATTAAAGGACGCATGTTCAGTTGTAGTACCACCTCTAAATTGTACTTGTGTTGCCATTTTAAGTAATTGCTCCGTAATTGTATGATGCTGAGCCAGTGCTCATAGTTAATAATGTGTTGCCTGTTTCATTAGCGAAATCAGAATTACCACTATCTGTAATATCTCCCCAGGCAGTATGTGAAGACACACTGTCTGATAGGTTATATTCTAGAGACTCATTTTGAGTCATAATTCCTGATGCTGCATCTCTATAAGCAAGTGCATTTGTTGCGTGGGTAGAAGCGTTGTTTATAGTCGTAATGTTGCTTGCGCAGGTGGTAACATTACTATCATTATTAGCAACTGTTGTTATATTTGTTGATATATCTGCTAATGTATCCATATCAGCTACGACAGCTGTAGTACCTAATATATTTAAATCTGCAACTATCTCGGTAGTAGCTAACTTATTCATATCAGATATAGCATCAGCTGTACCAAGTAACGCCATATCAGCAATACAATCTGTAGTTGCTAATAGTGCCATATCTGCCACAACATCAGTTGTAGCAAGCATAGCCATATCTGCTACACAATCAGTAGTGCCTAATAGATTCAAATCTTCAACAATGGCTGCAGTGCCAAGTGTATTCATATCTGCTATAGCATCTGCAGTACCAAGTAAACCTATTTGAGTATTTTTACCAGCAACAGTATTAACATTAGTTATTGAATCAGCAACTGTCGTAATATCTGATGTACCACTAGTAGACGATACAGCCCCGGTGATAGAACCATAATCAGTAATATTAGAATAATTATTAGCTAAATCTGAACCAATAGCAGCAATGTTCCCGATATTTGTAGAACAAGTACCTATATCAGTTGCGTCACCAGCTACTGCTGTGACATCAGAACTAATGCCTGCAACAGTATTTACATTAGCAATACTATTTCCAACATTATTAACATTAGTAATATTACTTGCTGTGGTATTAACATTAGCAATTGAACCTGCTGTTGTATTAACATTAGCAATCGAACCTCCTGTGTTATTGACGTTCGATATACTTCCAGCAGTTGTATTTACATTTGCAATACTACCAGCAACTGTCCCAATATCTGTTCCATCATTCGCAACAGTAGTTACATTAGCTGATATACCTGCAACTGTATTAACATTTGAAATGTTATCTGCTGTTGTATTTACGTTACCAATAGAGCCTGCAACCAAACCTATATCAGTACCATCACTAGCAACAGTCGTTACGTTAGCTGCTATACCAGCTACAGTAGTTACGTTTGCGTCGATACCAGCAACAGTATTGATATTAGTGCTATTACTAACAACACTATTTACGTTACTATCAATATTAGCTACTTTAGTTACATTAGCATTATTATTAGCTACTGTTGTAATATTAGATGAAATACCTGCTAAGGTATTCATATTAGTAACATTACTCGAAGTAGCTAGAACATTCATGTCATTAACGACATCAGCTGTTCCAAGTGTATTTAAATCTGAAACAACGTCAGCCGTACCGAGCACTGCCATATCAGCTACAGCATCAGCTGTACCTAATCTTCCTATTTCAGTTACCTTACCAGCAACAGCAGTTACATCTGTACCTTCAGGAGAAGTTCTATGGAAATTGTATGTATTTAATGTAGATGTTGTCTCTACTAACATACCTGTTCCTGCGTCATACGTTGTACTAGCAGGGAATCCATTTATAGTAACTACACTTCCTCCAAGAGTACCATTCTGTACTCCTACTGACCCACTACCGTCTGTAGTAATGCTATTAGCAGTTGCTTTGATACTAACTATTGTGCCAGCACCATTATTTACATCAGGGTTGGTGTTAGGAAAACTTAGTTCATTAGTAATTGGTACGAAACCGCCTACATCATCAACAAGGTCAATTATACGTGCATCAATAGCAGCAGTAGTTGCAATTTTATTATCAGCTCCAGCCCAAGTCTCACCAGATTGAATTTCTTCTGCTGTACCGATATTATAATATAACTCATCACAGCGTTTAGCTGAGTATACTTTAGTATCACTAGTTGAAGTACCAGAGGTTACTATAGAATCACCTGTAATATTATCTACAGTTAAAACACCATCAATATTTACAGTACCATCTAAATCTGTATTTCCTTTAACATTAACAGCAGCAGAAAATACTGTGTTAGCTGAAGTTATTAGACCATCTCCATTAGCTGAGTCATATTTAATAGTGAAATCATCACTATTTCCTAATTTTATTTCTACATCATCATCTAACTCTATCTCCATTTTCTGCATACTACTTTGAGTCTGCATTTCTTGTGCTGAAAATAGAGCTTGCTCTTGGTTATTATTAATATCAGAAGCTCTGAGCGTAGAACCTGGAGCAAAGACAGCTTTAGGTGCACCGCAATCTGTTTTTCTATATACTCTTATATTGACTCCAGTCTTTGGAGCACCGTCACTTTCCTGGACAGTGGCATCTATACTTGTATTATTAAAAGTAATTTTTGTGGGTGAGGTGGATACAGCGTATTTAGTTGTAGCTTGCGTTTTTCCATTTAACGCAACTTTGACATCTTCAGTTTTTAGATAAGGGAAGGTAAAGGTAAATGCTTTATTAGAACCATCTACAGAACCTCCATTATCATTATAAGTAACAGCCATTGATTCGTTTAGTATTTAATACATGCTAGTAAAGCTATGTTTCTTGGCCTTGTTTCTGTACCACCTGTTGCGTTTATACTATTTACAGTATTTACGCCTGTGTTATCTCCACCACTAGAGTAGAAATTATCACCTGGATGTGTGCTATTTGAACCAAATCTAGCACCATCTGATGTATGTTGGTGACTTTTAAACTCATCTGCTTGAGTAGATCTTATAGTTCTACCACTGTCAGTACCTTTACCATCATCCCAACCTCTTACAAACTCACCACGTAAGTCAGGTAATGTTGCTCCTGTAACTGCATGAAGCGCAGAGAAGTCAGCAGTGATACCTTGAGTAGTACCGCTACCATTAGCAATAGTATCACCATTACATTTTAAATAACCTGTTGGAGCAGATGACCCTGCGTACCATATAACAGTACCTACTGGAGTTTTAAAAGCGGTAACTGCAGCATCTGCTATTTTAGCTTCTGTAACAGCATTATCTTCTAAAGTATTTGTAGTAAGGTGTCTCCATTGAGCACCGCCGGAACCACCTTCAGTTCTAAAGAATACTTTATCAGTTTCTGCATGATTTACTTTGTCTTCTAAATTAATTGTCAGATTAGCAATCATATCATTAGTTACCTGTACTTCCTGAACCTCACCTGCTGAAGCTCTACCTAGTACTCGGTTTGCTGTAGCTATATTTTGTATTTTAGGATAGGTAACTTGATGAT
>VTLG01003248.1_pt1 | contig 10981 bp, 14 predicted proteins | sample 4694571 | NCBI WGS metagenome assembly VTLG01 (sample SAMN12604809, study PRJNA352737) | marine metagenome | biome: ENVO:00000447; feature: ENVO:00000209|ENVO:00000569|ENVO:01000036; material: ENVO:00002151; isolation source: viral sequences binned using virsorter ... | reverse complement strand
GCCATCTGATCGTCGGTTAAGCGCCTGAAGTAAGCGTCTCTATCTTCTTTGACCTCGATCGGACATCTCATTAATAATAACCCACCAACTCCTATTACACCTTTATATTTACCTTCAGCGATAGACGGTAAGTCTAATCGATCAGGATACTCACTTAACATAACAAATTCGTAACCAGAACGAAGACGACCCATGATGTTTTTTTCATCTTGTTCGCCTCTAAATTCTGCTCGAACCCATCTGTGGTGAAATCCTTCAGGTGGTTCTGGTGCCTCTAAGTTTGATGGAGGAACCCATCCTCTTTTACGAGCAACCTTTTCACGGGTTTCAGCTTTGCGTGAGGTCTTTTTAATTTGTTCAACTTTTTTAGTTTCAGTATTCATTTACGCCTCCTTCACGTGTTTTGCGTATTCTTCCAAGGGCACACCAAGTTTTTTTGCGATAGCAACTTGTGAAGGTGTGAGTCTCACAGTGCGGCGTCCAGTGGACGATTTTCGTACAACCGAAGCAACTTTTTGTCTCGGCTTACTAATATCCCCTTCATCCGTAAATTTATGGGGAAATTCTTTTCGTATACGTATGTCTATCTCTTTATAATAATCTTCGTCTCTTGGGTCAATACCTTCTTGCATTAACTGGTTATGAATATCATAAGCAGTATAAGTCATAGCATTATCATTACCAAACCAGTTATTCTTTTTAGCCCATTCTACTGCTTGAGGGTCTAATTGTTGTTGAGAAGATTGTTCTGTACTACCTCCTTGAGAAGACGTAATTGCCTCATTAACATTTGTTTTTGGTTCCTGTTCTAATTTATTTTTACGTTGTAACGCTTTAGCTTTTGAAACTTTTAAGCGTTCGTCTTCAATAGTTAGCCTAGCAATTTCTTGTTGAGCAGCTACCTGTTTTTCAACATCTTGAGCCGTAACCGCCGCTTCTAAAGCACGTTTAGCAAACTCCCTTTGATTAGTAAGGGCTTTTTCTCTTTCCCCTAACATAACATCGGTTTGAACTACATTAGAAGATCTCATATTATCATTTTCTTCTTTTACTTTTTTAGCATAATCGACTGCCGCTTGTTCACGTCTTTCTGCTTCACGCATTTTACGTGTAAGTTTATCAATACGTTTTTTTACACCTACACTATATTCTTCAAGTTCTTCATCTTTAGTTTCAGTAGATGATACTTGGGGTTTTTCTTCTATTACTTCCGTAACTACTTTTTCTTTTTCTTCTTTTACTTCAACAATAGGAGCATCTCCTTCCGTTGTTGCAACTACGTCGTCTTTTTTATCTTCTTGTAATGTAACATCAACAGCGTTCCCTGACGTATCAATAGGAACAAGTTTTTCTGATGATGGCGTTATTGTTTCTGGCATGGTGCCTCCATGTTATAAAATGTTTGCTGGCAAAATATCTCTCGGGTCAGCAATGACAGCCAGTATTTCGTCATCGTTAACTATTCTAAGTTCACCACCGTCTATCTTAATACGAGATCCTGCATATCTAGTAATAAGAACCCAATCACCTTCTTTACACCAAGGACCATCAGGAAACTTTTCTGGTTGACCTTTATAACAACTCGGTCCCATTCTTAAAACTTTACAAACATTTGTAGCAATTTGAGATTGTTCGACTGTGTCATCAGTAAGATGTAATCCTCCTGAAGTTTTACTTTCTAATTTTAAAGGATATAATACCATTCTCCAACCACAGGGCGCTGGTACTTTTTCTATTTCTTTTTTTTGTTTTTCAGGTGTTTTTGTATCCCATACGTGTTTTGGGACAATTAGTTTAGGTTTATTCATCTTCTAGCTCCGTTTTCTTTAGCAGGTCCGTGAGTTCCTGTACTTCTTGTTCTAAGGCATGTAACTTACCTGTTAAATACCTATATTCCTCCCAATCTTTTACACCTTGCAATATAGCTTCTTTTACCTGGTCTTGTCTAGTAGTTAATTGTTTTTTGTAATATGTAAAAAAATTCTCTATGCGCATGTAGACATAATTTTTGCCAAATTTTGACAACGATTTGGTGTTTGTGCATTCCACCTCGAGTCCAACATTTCGGTGCTCGCCCTTTGGTAATCCCTATTTTCAAGGGCATCTAGCATATTTTTAAAATTCCTAACCCCCTGAGTCCCAAGTTGAAACACCATTTCCGTTACTATATTTTTTGCTTCAATATGTAATTCTTGAATATGACCTACTAATTGGTTAGCACCCATTTCTGCTTTTGCAAAATCCTTATCAAATAATTTTAGTAATTCATCTTTAGAATATTCTTTACCATTTTCAAAATTATCTTCATCGGTAATGAGATGGCCGTAGCCTATAGTAGCTTTTCCTAACGAGTCCAGATAAGGTTTTGCAATAAACCCTTCGTGGTCACGTATTCTTTTTTTTAAAACTTCAGACATTCTTTCTCCTTATATAAATATTTTAGTTTTCTGTCTTTTACTCGGGAGCATTCTACTGAATCCTCTCGGATAAACCTCTATATACCCTCCTGTATTCTTTTTTACAATCTTATTTCCGTGTTCTGAAGCCCATTTTTTTGCCATTTCAGGTTTATTTGCATAAAGATATGCTCTTTGTTTTTTAGAGCGAAAGGGCATTAAGTTTTCTTTTTAGGTTTAAAAGCAGTTTTAGACGATTGTTTTAAAGCTTTGGCAGAGACTGTGCCTTTGCCAGGTCTACTTGTTCCCAATTTTTTGCGTTGATTAATGTTATAATAAAGTCCCTTTTTAACAGTTCTTCCATCTTTAGTTACATGAGTTCCTTTACTTGCTTTAATTACAGAACCTTCTCTAGAACCTTTTGCTTTTGGTCCTTTAATAGTTGATCCTTCTCTAGAACCTCGTACTTGAGCTCCTTTAATAACAGAAGTTTGAGCAGAACTTTTTACCATTCCACCTTTTTTCCGTGTTTCAGGAACTTTAGTTCCAACGTTTCTTTTTATTTGCATAGCACCTCCTGTTAAAGTTTTACCTTTTAAGCCTTGACCTGTAGGATCTCCAATAGGTTTTCTTGCAATATTTCTTCCTAAGTTCGCCGCATTAGCAATACGTTGTCTAACACCCATTCCTGGTCCTTTAGGTATTGCCATTATTTCGCTATTCCAAACCCACGTTTAGCAATTCCGCCACCTCTGCGTTTAATTACACCGCCTGTTTTATTTTCGGAAGCTACTTGAGCATATTCTTGTCCTTTTAATTTTTTCATCATTTGTAGTTCGTGTAATGGTTTCTTCATTAATTCTTTTAGTGAAAGACCAGTTATTTTTTCTAATATGCTAGCTAATTTCATTCTTTGATTGTTTTCGTAATCTCTTACTTTTGTATCAGTTTTAAAATTACCCTGTTGTATAAGCTTAGATTTAATACTCATTTCGCTATTCCAAATCCACGCTTCGCAATTCCCCCGCCACGGCGTTTAATAACTCCACTAAAAGGTCTATTATCAACACCCGCAGGTGCTGTTGTTTTTTTACTGGAAGGATGATGACTCATTTGTTTTAATGCCCGTCTAATATCATCTAAGTTTAATCTTCCACTTGACTTGTTTTCTCTAGCCAATTTATAAGCTGCTGCTACTTTTGCATCGGAAGCACTTATTTTATCTTGTGCTTCTTTCAAGGTTATGCTTTCATTTCTCATTCGACCTGGTTGTTGCCCTCTTGGATCCTTACTTCCTCCTTTTTCTTGTCTTTTTTTTAATGCGAGATCACTCATTTTGCTATTCCCATTCCACGTTTAGCGATTCCGCCACCACGTCTTTTAATTGCTCCACCTTTACGTTTTGCAACGCCTCCGCCTTTCATAGGACGATTAGGATTATAACCAACGATGCTTTCCACAGTAGGATCTTTAGAATAACCCATTGGATTCATTCCTCCACCCATACTACCACCACGGTTTTTTTTCAGTTCACCAACAATTCTTTTTTTCTCTGCTTTAAGATTTTTTTTACCTTTTCCTGTATACGCTTTTTCAGCATCAACCCGACCGAGCTCTTCGAGTCTATTCATTCTTCTAGTATTAGCCATAGTTTTCTCCTATTTTTTTTTAATCAAACCCATTGCACCTTTTCCAGCCTTAATGCCAAAACTTGCTGAGCAGGCGATGTATAATAAATGTTTATAATAATCTGGAAGTTGTTGCAAGGCAATAAATCCAGCTTCTATGTGTACAGTCATTCCTGGAAAAAACACGAGTGTCGCTGGAGCCAAAAGACAAATTAAAATTAGTTCGTCTTTCCACGACCCTTTCATTTGGTCTACGGCTGATGCTTCCCATTTTATTTTTCCGGCAATCTGGTCTTCTTTCAACTTAGTTGCTGCTTTAATTTCTGTGACTTTTAGTTCTGCTTTCGCTTTTTTGGTCTCGACGAAGCCACGGACAGTATCGGCGGCTACGCCGAGTAAGGGTTTTGCTAAGAGTTGCCAGACCATAAGTCTATGCTGCTCCGCCTGTCATCCAACCGATAACCCAAATAACTACGATGGCAACAATAGCCGCCTTAATCCAGTCCTTGGCTTTCCAATCTGACCACTCCTTAATGTGTGCCCATAAATCTTTTAATAGGTTCATATAACCTCCTTTTTAAAAAAAATTAATCTACAACATGTTCGCAATTTTTGCAATCACATGATTGACAAGAACTACCATCACTACAATGGCAGCCATGACCACAATTCTTACATTCCATTAAAAAACGCCTTTAAACGGAACCTTTTTAATTTGCATTTTACTACGTTGTCCTTTTGGTCCACTTCCTAAATTATCAACTTTTGATGGACCTTGAACTCTCAGTGCTGCAGTTGACGGTGCATAAGCTTTATTAACGGTAGGACCAGCATAAGGATTTAAATCTTCAGAAACTGTCATTTTAGCATTAGGATACTTAGATCCATTTATATATTTTGCTTTTGCCATTTTTCTCTCCTCTAATGTATTGTTGGTTTGATTAATTCAACCAAATCAACGGTGTTAGCTTCCATAATATTACCAGCTTCTACAGGATTTAAATGATTATAGTATAAAACCCTAGCAGCACTCATAAAAGCACCTGCTAAAAGTATACTATCTTCATCACATTTGGAAGTTTTTTCTGCCATAACCATTAATTCTTCAAACCACTTATGTAATTTTTCTTCAGCTTGTGTCATAGCATTAACATTAGAGTGATTACTCACTTTTACAAGACCTAAATTAGTTATCAAAACGTATATTCTTGTTGACATCCACTGTTCTTGGACGTTTTTTACTTTTTTCTATTTCTTTTTGCTTTGTTAAGTTAACATTAGCCCTTAATTGAGCAATATCTTCTTGAGAATCAATACGATCTTGGGCAATTTGTGCATCTTGACGTAATTTTTGTTCATCAATACCAATTTTTGCTTCATCAACCATTGTTTTTCTCTCTAAATCTTGAGATCTTATGTTAATTTCTTGTTGTTTTAAGTCTACAAGTGGATCTTGACCTAATGCTTGTGACAATTCCACTTCGTCAGCCACCATTTCTTCCGTTGCAATAGAAATTTTCTCTGCAACTAATTGTTCTAACTCTTGTTGAAACTGTAATTGTAATTCTTCAGGTAATTGACCACCATATTGAGCTGTAACTTGTTGTATTTGAGGTCCCATTTCAGCTTCTATTTCTTCTCGTGCTTGAATACTTACATGATCCATAACATGACCTTGTAAAATAGCCATAGTAGGAGGATTATTTCTCACTAATGCTGATGTCATAAAAGCTCTGTGTGCATTAATATGAGCATCTTGATTTTGTCCTCTAAAAGCAGTTAATTGTTGACCTTTTAACGAAGAAGCATTTTCTAATCCTGGATCTTGTGGTTGTGGTTCAGGAGGAACAGGTAAAATCATATCAATATCTTTTACACCAAGGGCTTGATACATTCTTCTATACGCCTCATACATATTATGAGCGCCTGGATCCGCTTGTGCTAATTGTAATTGTGTTTGTGCCAACGTAACACGTTGAGACATAGAAAATATATTAGGATCAGATACAGGAATAATATCTATCTCATCACTAAAATCTTCAACCTTTAAACTTGGAACAGCATCACTACCTACTTCGTATGGATACCTACTAGGTAAGGATTCAGAAAAAATCTTTGCTAATAATTTAAATTCTATTTTTTGTGCATAATGTAATCTTTTATGGATTGCAGACATAACTCTAGCGCCACGTTCCATTAATGCCATTGTTGTTCCCACAGGAGCACCTGCTTGAGCTGCATCTCCTACTTTTTGATCAGCAATTGCTGCAAACCTAGTTCCTGCTTCTACACAAAAACCTAGTAATTGAAATAACGTTTGAGATGGTTCTTTATAAGGTAACGGTAATAATCCATCACGTAAACTTCCACCTGGCGCATCTACATCTCTGAATTCTCCTGGCTGAAGGGGGTTATCGTCGTCTTTAACTCGCAATCCACGAGCTTTGAAACCCGCAGGGAGATTGGACAATGTACCTGCATCCAAAAGTTGTCTAAGGGCTGAAGTTGCTGTTCTTGATAAACCCCCGAGCATGTGGATAAGCCCAAAGCCATAAAAACTAAAGCCAGGTAAAAACTTATAATGAACAAAATATTGTCTTTTCTTTTTTTTCTCATCTTGTTCCTCATAGTTTCTGTAAATAGATAAAACATGTGTTGATCCTTCATCGATGGTAACAATATAAGGAACTTTAATGCCGTCTTCACTATCTATACCTTCAATATTTAAATCAACATGCATTTCTAATAATTGATAATCTTCATCATGATAATTTTTTCTTATTCCTGAAATTTTATTTTCTTGTTCTTGGAGTCCTGTTTCCTCTTGATATACTTCTAAATCTACATCACGGTATAACCCCGCAACTTGAAGTTTACGTATTTCATTTTTTGTTCTTTTAATAACATGAGTAACTCTCTCACAAGACGGAAAGTCTGTTGTTTGATAAGGAACATATAAATCATCACTTGGAACAAATTTAGAAACTGCTCTTTGTAATCCTTCATCATAATAAACTTTTTTAAAAGCAGAACCAGAAAGAGGTAAATAAAATAATAAAGAATCCATATCAGGATCATATTCTTCCATTACATAAGAAATTTGATAATTCATGTAATCTTTGACACGTTGAGATTGTTCTTCTTTTTGTCTACTTATATTTCCTAAAATTTGTGTATTAACTGGTCCGCCTGGTGGTAATAATTCTTTATAGGCTTGTGCTTGAAATTGAGTAATAGCCTCGGATAACATTGGATGGGTCACGGAACTCGCACCAGCAAAAGGCATTGTTCGTTCTTGGTATCTAAATCCTAAAAGATCTAATCCTTTTTTATATGTATCTTCCCATTCTTTTCTCGAAGCTTTATCATCTTCAAATGCTTGACGAAGTTCACTAGATATTTGTCCTAAAGTATTATCATCAAGAACTTCTGCTAAGTTCATATCAAAACTTGTTTCTATTTCTTCCAGCTGCTCTCCAACAATAGCAGAGCCATCTTCCATTAATTCAACATTTGGTTCAGTTCCTTCTGCAAACTGTTCTCCTTGCAATTCAAGTACTTGTTCATCCATTTCTTCTTGTGCGGGTACAAAGCCGACGGGTTTTTCTATTACCATTATGCTACCTCAAAAATATCAATTAATTCAGGAGTATACACCATACCACCTTTATTTCTATGAGTTTTATGAGGTAATAACATTTCTGGGGTAATCTTAATAGCATAAACTTTCCCTATCCCATCTAAGGTAATTTCTTTAACCTCAGAATTATTTTCCTTAGCCGCTCTTTTTAAAGATTTTTCTAAAACAGATGTAAAATGTTTAGGATTTCCTTCCTTATCTAGTGTAGTAGATTTAGAATCAGGTCCACCATAAAATTCTTCAGTGCCAATACCTTTCATGTCTTTTGTTCTTTGATCGAACGGAGTGTGAGTCCCCCCATAATTTTGCCCTTTCCAATATCTCTCATTAATTAATTTTGCAGGGGATATAGCATACCATGTAGCTGCATTATCTACTTTATCAACAAATAATCTTTTTGCCGCATTAGTTAAATTTAATTTTACTAAAGCGTCTCCCCATTCACTTCTATTTTTAAAAGGAAGATTAGGATATAATTGTTTTAAAGAATTTTCTGTTAATCCTACATCTAACTGCTCCAACATTTTTATTTCTTTATCTAACGCTATCTTCATTTGTTTCATTGACTCATCCGAAGGTGAAGGACCTTCTTTCGCTATTTTTTCAAAAACTTTTTTATTAGCCCTAAATTCATTAATAAATTGCTGCATATCTTCTGCGGTGTTAAACATAGGTCTAAACACACTTTCATTTTTAGTATAAAACTCTAAAACCTGTGGCTCTACATTTCTTGCTGTTCCTGTATAACCTGCTCTTTGAGTTAAAAGCACTTTCATTCTTTCATTAGCAGGTAAGTCTAAAATATCTCCTAATTCTTTCCGAAGTGTGTTTTCCAACTCTTTTGCTTGTTGAAGAACGTCCGATTGTATTTCATCCGCAAAATTAACAATAACTTTCTGTCCTGTCGTTGCCGCTTCCATTGCTTGTAACTTTGCGCCGTCACTATCAATTTTCATTCTAAACTGTAAGATCTGTTGTTCTAATGGCTCATCGATACTTCGCAGTCTAGCCATAGTATCTGTATCTAAAATATTTCTAATTTCAGCCATTGTTAAATTATCAACATCATCAATATCAACTAGACCTTCTCTCTCTAGTTTTCTAATAGCGGATGTTTCTAAACCTTTTAATTGTCTATCTAATTTTTTTTGATTTGTTTTAAGTGTTTTAATCATTTCAGGATCAATAGCTTCCTCAATTCCTTTTTTGGTGTCATCAATAGGAAGTGTTCCTTGACGGTCTGAATTTCGTGTCCACCCAATTACATATCTTTCACTAAAATCATGACCTGATTTTGGTAACTGATCAGGGTCTTGAGGAATATATTTAGGATCAAGAAATAAAACTTCTTCCCTATAAGAATTAGGTATGTATCCTGATTCCATATGCGAACCTTCATAAACAGCTTTTTTACTTCCACCGTATGCAGAATCACCATAAATAATATAATCTATGTTACGCATAGGAGCTTGACGAACAATTTTTAACATATCGTCTGTATTAAGAATAAATTTATTTTTAGTCGCTAAATCTAGATAATTATTTAATATATAATCATCTACTTCTGCCTTAGAAATTCCTTTTCGTTTTAAAAAATTAAAAAACTCTTCAACATTAGAAAAAGTTTTAGGAGTATTAGGGTCCATAAGTTTTGCTTCAATATTTGAGTAAAACATAGACTCACTTTCTTCTGGGGAATCAATAATAGTTTTTTTACGTTTAATGGTTTCTATTGCTGTGTCTGATGCTTCTCCTGCCACATTTTCAACAATATCAACATCATCTATGGTTTCTGTAGTATCTTCTTCGTATATCTTTTTTTTCTTTGTTTTTTCTATTTCTAATTTACTCGATATATCATCTAATAGTTTTTTTTCTTTGTTTGTTAAATTTTGTACAAGCATTTTAAATTTATCTATATTAGCAATTGCCCAGATAGGAACTTTACCAAAAATTTTTCCTAGACTAGCTACTTGAACTTCGGGAGGTAAATCGCTTTTCTGTGTTGGTTTTAAATTTGCTTCTTCAAATAATGATTCTAAATCATCTATGCCCTCATATGCTGGTTCTAAATTAAAATCTTGTATATCTATATCTTCTTCTAAACCTGTAATCATTGAATCAGTAAATTGACCTGGCTGACCGCCATAGGCCATTTGATTTGCTGGCAACGTCACATCAACATTTGCAGTATATTTACCACCATCTGGCATATTACTAAGGAGTTTTAATAATCTATTTTTATTATTATTGTATTCTTCAGAATTTGGATCAACATTAAAAAAATTAAAAAATTCTTGTTCTTGAATTTCTCTAGGAACATTAGGTTCTCGATTTTGCATTAGCATTAAATATGATTCTTTATAATCGTTAGGGTTAAATGAATCTACAAAAGGTGCTTGTTGTATTAATCTTTTTTCATTCATATATCTTTCATTCTCCGCTTTATCTGCTTGGTCTTCTGCCTGTCCTTCCGTAGTTTCAGCGAAAATATCATACACTGTTTCTTTTTCATCTTCACCTGTTTCTATGTATTCTAGTCCTTTTTTTATTTTTTTACCAATCTTAGTATCCCCTAACCATTCGCCCATACCTTGTTCAAAATCTTTAAACCACTCTCCTGTTTTTCTACGCAATCCAAGAGTTGACCTTCGGTCTTTCTCTGCTTGTATTTCATCGCCAATTTTTTTAGCGTATGCGATAGATTCTTCATCAGTCATCCAATCCTGAGGAGGAGTATATAACCCTAATTCTTCTTCTAAATCCCATTGATTAAGTGTAGGTAAATTTATTCCTGCATCATGAGCTGCTTGGGTAACTTCAGGATGATTAATATAAACTACAGGAGAATCATCACTAGCATCCAAATTAGGAGAAGGATCAAAAAAATCAATCATATCAGCAGTAATATTTAAGCCAAATTGCTCTGAAAATTTTTTTGCGGCTAAATCTTTAATACGCTCACTAGGTTGATCCGACATGGCGCCCTCTCCTCCTGTAGGTTTGCTTGTCATAATACCAGTAATTAATCCAGCTCCAGTACCAAATCTTAACAACTTCGCCGAATTTACACCCATTGCTCCTCGTACTTCAGGGCCAGGCCATGTTCTTCTTACTAGATCCCCTGCTATCTTTCCAATTTTTTTAAGAGGTTCAGTTCCTTTTTTTATTGCTTTTCCTGCTTCTTTTGTATTTGTTACAGCTTCCTTAAACGCTCCGTGTATTTGTCCCACACTATAAGGAAACCACCTTCTTAATTTTGTATATAATTTAGGGTAAGCTGATTGAATCTTATCTAACGCTTTATCATAAAGAAG
>VTLG01009143.1_pt1 | contig 10982 bp, 12 predicted proteins | sample 4694571 | NCBI WGS metagenome assembly VTLG01 (sample SAMN12604809, study PRJNA352737) | marine metagenome | biome: ENVO:00000447; feature: ENVO:00000209|ENVO:00000569|ENVO:01000036; material: ENVO:00002151; isolation source: viral sequences binned using virsorter ... | reverse complement strand
TGACAGCTTGAAGCTTGTCAAATCTTTTTTTATTTTTTTTCAACCTCAGGTTGTCCGGCCGGGGAGCTTGGCGCTTGATGCTTGGCGCTTGATGCTTGGGGCTTGGGGCTTGGGGCTTGTTCTTTAGAATCATTCTAAATTGGCCAGGCCCTTGCGGGCCTGGTCCTGATGGAATTAATTCGAATTCCATAATGCGGCCTCCACTACGCCGCCATTGGTAGCCCGGTTTAGGCATTCCAAATATTCTGTCTGAGACAGCCCGACCTCTTCCAGAAGGAACGCGTGCTTCGCATTCTGTGTGCCAAACTTTGGATCCAGAATGTATTCCACGGCCTTGTCCAGGATGTACTGACGCTTTGCGCCACCTGGCTGGAACTCGGGTTTTAAAGAACGAGACATAATTACTTTGTATCATGGAGAATGTGGGATGTCAAATGTTTTTTTCATTTTTTTTCAACCTGAGGTTGTCCGGCCGGAGCTTGACGCTTGGTGCTTGAAGCTTGGTGCTTGTTGCTTATTTCTTTAAAAAACTTTTCACAGCCGGCCAGATATGACGCCGGCAGATGTTCATGCGGCGTCATAAAATAGTGTGTTAAGTCGTTGTGTTTAATTCTTCTTTTTTTCATACTTTTCCATATCCTGTTTTACTAGTCTCAGGATCTCTTCCAGAGCGTCTGCTATTCTTTTCATATGTTCTGATACTCTGTAGTCTATAGTTATTTTTTCCATAATTATTCCTTTCTAATATTCATCCTACCATCTCTAGGACCAGCTGTCAAGCTTGCTGCTTGACGCTTGCCGGCCGGATCAATAACTTTGGCTCCGCTACTTTCGTAGGTTGGATCTTCTGCTACTTACCAGGAACACGCCGTTTCCTATGTCGTTACTGATCCCAGATCCATGCTCTTCACAACGCGGTCGCTAGCACCTTGCCACTAATAACATGGATCAGGGATCAGGCGACTTGTGTCGCCTGAAACCTTAACTTTCTTAGTCCTTATAATCGGACTTTCTATACCCTAATGGGCCATAGTAATCTTTAGGCATATCCCCAGTTTTTTCTTGCTGGTGGAATACTTCAGATACTATTTGGTGACCAGACATATCGAAATTAGAAGTGTGATATTTATTGAAAATTCGCCAAATATATTTGACGATCAATTTTCTCACAGCTACTGCCCGACTTTCTCCCCAGTCATTCTCTACGTGTTCCAAATAAATATTATTATAAACACCTTGCTCTTTTCTTACTACTTCGTAAAGAGCATTCATAATAATCTCTCTGGCGATCTCACTATTTGACCATGGTTTATTATTACCATTATCAAAATGTTTTTGATCTACACGCGTGCCATTTTTAGTATAATATGATACTGTCATATTATTCTCCTGCGTTATATCTGTATCTTGGCCTACAGTTTGGCCGTGTCTTTTAAAGACAAATACTTTATACCACATCCTATTTAATCCTACAATAGTCTATGCGCTCAAAATGGGTCGCCCATTTTGGGTCGTTTAAATAATTAAATCAAATATAATGCTTGACTATCCTATTTTCAAGTGATAAAAAACATTTATGCAAAATAAAAATAAAAACCTGACTTATTGGTGGAACTTACCAATTGATGAGTTAGAACAAATGGCAGATGAAAATGGTAAGATAAAACTAGAAAGAACGAATATGAGCAAGGAAGAAATGAAAGCTAATATTCTTAAAAATATAAAGGAGGACAATGAGTACTTTAATAAATAAAAAAACAAACCCGGCAGGTGATGCTTTTGATGTTGTTAATTCAATTACCAAAGTATCAAGATCCGGACAATTGTATGGCAAATTATTTGCTTTACAAGAAATGCAAATACATATACTTTCTGAAATTAAGAAAGTAAAAGAACAAATAGAAAGAGAGGAAAAAAATGAGTAGAATACGATTAAACCAAGAGTACAGAAATAAAATCGCAAATCGTATGCGAGTACACTTGGAACAAGAGGACACTCAAGAAAAAAGAAAGTATGATGAACTCAAAGCAGAACAAATTGAGTTAAATGACAAAGCATGGGAACTTGCTGAAACTATTGTCAGAAAACATTATACACCAGAAGATGTCAAAATGGCATATCATCTTCAAAACAAATTTGAAAATGTTTCAACAATTGCAAAAGACAGTTGTTTTCATTTTCATTATTTAGGTCAAGTTGAAGATAGAGATTATGACAACAATCCAATTACGAAAGAAAAAAATATTGAAGAACATTTTGACTTTCGTTTAGGTGGTAGCTTTGAGGGTGATGATAGCAATTCATATTCAAGAGATAGTGCTTATGGATATGCTTTGTATCGTGATGAACTAAAAGCACAGGAAGATTGCAACCCAGATATTTTGATTGAACAAGAGGGCAAAGAGAGCAACCCACATAGAACAAAATATTGTGATAATAATGACAAGTATCTTGGTGATGATAACAAAGGTTATGGCAAAGAGTGGAACGACAAATATCAATTAGATATAATTGGTAGAGATTATTGTAGAGATAGGTCTATCGCTTGTACTCAAGAACAATTTGAATTGTTGAAATGTTGGAAACAAGCCAAAGGTCAATTTGTTATCGCTCATAGAAATTGGATAAAAAGTATTTTAGACCAGATGAAAGAAATTAAACTTGGTCTAAAAGGTTATAAATATCTTGATGAGGCGATTGAGTTATGTACTGAACTTGGTATGCCTATTGATGAGGCAGAAATAATCAGAACTAACTCAACCGGCTTGACTATCTACAATCCTAAAAATCTTGCTGATAGGATTAAAGGTATGAAAAACAAAAACCAATCAAGGGAGGATAAAATAAAGGCGAGATTGTTGTATGAAAAACAACAACAACAAAGTGTAAATTAACACTTGACTGACCTATCCTATTTATGGTAGGATAGGTCATTAATTAGAAAGGAATAAAATGAATAATAAAAATGGAATGCCAGAAACATTTACAATCACTTTCACAAAATTAAATGGTGAAAGCACAACAAGAAAAGCAAAATGGAATGACAAGTGTAGAGAGTTCGTTGCACAAGCTGGTCATAAGGTTTTAACTTTTTTAGATTTAGACGCAACTGAACTAGCTGGAAAAGATCAATACAGAAATGCAACTGATAAAATAACAGCATGGAAAATTTCATGATGTGTATTGATACAACATTATTACTAATAATTATTGCGCCGGTAATCGCCGGCGCTTTTTATTTTTGGAGAAAAAAATATGAGTAATTATAATTGGTGTCATAATCCTAATTGTCATAAGGTTGAAACACAATCAAGGGTGCGTGGCTCAGGGACAAATAAAGTTTTAAGAACTAGAAAGATTAAAGTATATAATCCTAATGATATAGGTGTGTGGGATTACTTTTGTAATCAAAGCTGTTTATTTGGTTTTATAAATACGTTCTTAAATGAAATGGTAAATATCCGGCCGGTTAAAAAACCGAGCGAAACACCTGTCAAAGTAACAACACACACTTATGATATGGGTTATCGCCAAGGTAAAAAATATAAAACAATAACACCTATTGACAATAGCAATGGATAATGTAGGATAACTATTATGAAAACAATTAAATACAATAATAAAACAATCAAGTTACCATTTGCCGGAGCGGATTATGGAACTGACCCACTAGAAATGGAAACTGTTTCAAATCCATTTAGTGGACAATCAATCGCAATGCCTAAGTTTGCTGTTGCTGTTTATGATGTAATCATGGGCAGTGAATTAATTGCTGAAAGATATGACCAAGTACATGGTATGGGAACTAGTCCAGATTGGAAGTTAGTTCGTAAAGGTCTTGATTGGTTTAGACAACACTTCGCAAAAGAATATATGGTTTTATTAGACTAACCATCAACCAATGATCCGGCGATAAAATCGCCGGATCTACTTTCCACAAATCAAATAGAGATACTAAACCATAAGTTGAATTTCCGGCCGGCCGGACCCCCATCCCCCCTTTTTTTTAAAAGGGGTCCCACTACTTCAGGTTGTATTGCTTGATTTAGAGAGTTAATGGTGGTAAATTCGTTTTGAACATCGTAAAAGATGCAAAAATTTTTTAAAAAATTTTTATGAATTTAAATAATATTGATATTAGTAGGCTTCCAGCCGACGTTAGAAAGACTTTTAGACAACTTCAAGTTTTACATGCTGAAAAAAAGATACAAAACAGGGCAAAAGACGATTTTTTAAGCTTCGTTAAGTGCGTTTGGCCCGAGTTTGTTGAAGGCGCGCACCACAGACACATAGCAAAAAAGTTCAATGACCTTGCTACAGGCAAAATTAACCGTTTAATCGTGAATATGCCTCCAAGACACACAAAATCAGAATTTGCGTCTTACCTTTTGCCATCATGGATGGTGGGCCGTCATCCAAAATTAAAGATCATTCAAGCAACTCACACTGGAGAACTAGCAATTCGTTTTGGACGTAAGGCAAAAACACTAATTGACTCTCCAGAATACCGAAAAATTTTTGAAACATCGTTAAGAGAAGATTCGCAAGCTGCAGGAAGGTGGGAAACTGCTCAGGGTGGTGAATACTTTGCAGCTGGTGTTGGTGGAGCGATCACAGGTCGTGGTGCCGATCTATTAATAATTGACGACCCGCACTCTGAGCAAGATGCCTTATCTCCCACAGCCATGGAAAATGCATATGAGTGGTACACATCTGGTCCACGACAACGTTTGCAACCTGGTGGAAAGATAGTTTGCGTTATGACACGTTGGTCAAAGAAGGATTTAACTGGAATGTTGGTCTCAAAACAGAAAGAAGCCAAAGCAGATCAGTGGCACGTGGTTGAATTTCCAGCGCTCTTGGACCACGGACCTGAAATAGAACCCGTGTGGCCTGAATATTGGAATTTAGAAGAATTAGAGAAGGTAAAAGCGACATTACCAGTTGGAAAATGGAATGCACAATGGATGCAACGTCCAACTTCGGAAGAAGGAGCGATAATTAAGCGAGAATGGTGGCGAAAATGGGATAGTGATACTATTCCACCTCTGCAACACGTCATTCAAGCGTACGATACGGCTTATATGAAGAAAGAAACGGCAGATTTTAGTGCAATTACCACTTGGGGCATATTTTATCCCGATCAAGACTCAGGTGCGAACTTAATTTTGCTCGATGCAGTAAAAGGAAGGTATGAATTTCCAGAATTGAGAAGAAAAGCGTTAGAGCAATATAAATATTGGAAACCAGAGTCAGTTATAGTCGAAGCGAAGGCATCTGGACTACCTTTGACCTATGAACTTCGTCAAATGGACATACCAGTTTTAAACTTTACTCCAAGCAAAGGAAATGATAAACATGTTAGAGTAAATGCGTGTGCCCCGCTTTTTGAATCTGGAATGATATGGGCGCCAGACCAGAATTTTGCGGAGGAAGTTATGGAAGAATGTGCAGCATTCCCACACGGTGATCATGACGACTTAGTTGACTCTATGACTATGGCGGTAATGCGATTCAGACAAGGTGGTTTAGTTAAACACCCTGAAGACTACGTAGAAGAAAAATCAGCGCCTAGGAAAAGAAGTTATTATTAATGTCAATTTTTAAAGCATTTTTTAGTTTAGGAAAAATACCTGAAGTTATAAGATACTATGAGTTTCGTTCTTTTGATGAAGTAAATAAAATGGGTGGCTATTTACATGCCTTAAAAAATGAAGCTAGAATAACAGGAAGAAAATTTTCACCATCACAAGAAAAATATATAGAGGATCAATTTAGACAAGTTAAACTTGTATTTGAACAAATTGAAAAACACGGTAAACAAGAAAAAGCAATTAAAAAAGCTTCTTCTGCAAAAGTATTTGATTTAAAAGGTAAAGAAATAGATCCAGATATGCCAATTATGGGTGGCACTCAAAAATCTGAAGCTGCAATTAAAACTAAATTAGAAGCTAGTAATAAAAAATCAGCTGACAGAATACGTATCGATAAAATAAAAAAAGAAATATCCGATTTAGAAACTCAAATAAATGAAGCAGAAGAAGCTAGGAGCTTTTGGTCTGTAGATGAATATAAAAAGAATGAAGAAAAATTAAGTGATCTAATTACTAAAAGAAATGATAAGGAAATAGAATTAGAGTTGTATGAAGATTTTACAGGTCCAGAAGATTTTGCAGGCGGCGGTATCGCAGGCATGTTAGGTGAACCGACATACGAGGAAGATAATCATAGAGTTCCGTTAAAATGGGGTAAAAGACCTATAACTGCAGGATTACAAGTACTAGATCCAGATTTTGATGATGAAGATTTTGATATGGAGGGTCTTATAAAACTGTTAGAACAAATGACACAAGAAAGATGGAGAGGTAAATACCAAACAGGTGGCCGTATTGGTTTTTCAGAAGGCAAAGGACCAAAAATGTCTAGAAGAACTTTTTTAAAAGGACTAGGAGCTCTTGCAGCATTACCAGTTGTTGGTAAATATTTTAAATGGGCAAAACCTGCTTCTAAAGTTGCAGATCTAACTCAAGTTCCAATTAAAAATGCAGATGGCATGCCATCATGGTTCAAGCCCCTTGTAAATAGAGTTATTCAAGAAGGTGATGATATAACAAAACAAGCTGCATGGAAGGAAAGACAGATTGTTCATTCTAAAAAATTAGGTGAAGAGCAAGGAGTAAGAGTTACACAGGATTTAGATAATCAAACTATTACAGTTGAATATCAATCAGCTGACAACATGGGTGGTGTTGATGATGCAGTTCGCTTAGAATATAAAGCAGCTGAAGAAATAGAACCAATATTACCACAGCATATGGACCCTAAAGATCCAAAGGGCTTTTGGAAACCACATAAAGATCAAAAAACAAAACCTACATTTGAAGCAAATGAAGCTTATCCACTTCAAGATCCTAAAGATTATAAATATATAACTTGGGAAGATAGTAATATAGCAACAAATGTTGATGATTTATTCAGTGATACAAGTGCCTTGAAGCAGTTTGCAACTGGTAAAGATTTAAGCAAAAAAGAATTAGCAATAGCTAAACAAAAACGAAAACGAGTTAAAAAAATAAATGAGGATCCACATGAGGAACTAGCTGGTTCTGGTCCAGATTATGATCCTTATGATGATTTCGCATCAGGTGGCCGTGTTCCAATGTGGCTGGGTGGTGGTCTTGGAAAAGGAAAAAATTTACTAAGAGAAATAATGAGACACCATGCTAAAACAGGTACAACTGGATTAACTGGTTCAAAAATGTTGCAGTTGGTAAATCCTAAACAATTTAATGAAATGTTAAATAAACCAGAAGGTATACCTGCGATCGCTAAAGAAATGATTGAAAAATATATAAAAGAAATGAAAGTTGATAGAGTTGGTGCTGTAGAGCATTCATTAGGACTGGCTAAAAAAATGAAAAAAGCCAAAGACAAATCTAAAGAAATGGACAAAATTACAGAAGCGTTAACAAAAGATTTTGTTGACAAAGGTATGGATAAAGAAATGGTTGAAGGTTTAATAGAAATGTTTTTAAAGGCAAAATATCCAGACTATCAAAAAGTAAAAACTATAAAAGCATTACCAAACGTAACAGATGAAGCAATTTTAGAATTAGAAAATATACAAAAAAACTTGGCAACCAAAGGTCGTAAGTTAAACGCATCAGGCGGACTTGCAGGAATGTTAGGCGAATGAGTATTTTAGATTACATAGAAAAAATAAAACGTGAAAACGAAGGTCCAAGAATCATGGACCAGGAATCACGGAACATGAAACTTGCAAAAGCAAACGACATCCCAAATGCTTTCAACCCAGATTTAGAACAAACAGAAGTTTTAAGACCTGGTGAAACTTTAGAAGACTGGAAACCTAATCCATTTTTAAAACCACATGCTGATGGTGGCAGAGCTGGCTACAACGCTGGCCAACTAGTAACACCATCGGTTGATGGATCGAGACCTGGGTATGCTGGAGTTTATAAAAGAAAAGATCAACGTAATGCATGGAGAGTTATGGGTGAAAGAGGTGGAATTAATGTAGCTAAGTGGTTAAAGAGTCAAGGATTAGAAAGCACCTATACAAATAAAAAAGCAGCTGATGCAGCTTATAAAAAATTTTTAGATGCTAATCCAGATAAATTATCTGATGTTACAAAAGCTAAATGGATGAAAGAAGGAGAAGAATTAACAACAAAATTTAATACTTTAGTTCAAAAAGCTTTTGATGCAGGAGATATGTCAAAAACACCTCGATGGGAAACTTTTTTAAAAAAACAAAAATTAAAACATGCAGGTGTTAGCCTATATCAAGCTCAACGTGTAAATCTTGGTGCAGTAGATGTTTCATTAATGAAAAGAAAATTAGCTGATAAATTAATTAACGAAGCTAGTAAAGATTTAAAATATAAACCATGGATGGATATACAAAGAAAACTATCTTCTTCTGCAGATATAAACACTAATATTTGGAGAGAATATATTGATAAACATAATAAAATTAATGGACAATCTGCAAAAGTTAAACAAGCTTTTGATTATTTAAAAAATAATGATGTTGCATTAAAAATTCCTAAAAATTTAAGTAAAACTATGGCAATGGAAGGAAGTCTTTTAAGAAAAGTTATACATGGATTAACAGGTGTTAATACTAGAGGAATTAGAGAAGGATTAGCTGGTTTAGATGAAGCAACAAAATCTCAAATAGCTTTTGCTGATAAAGGTACTTTATGGACAGAAGGACAAGGTAGAACTTTAAAAGAAATTTTAGATGATGCAGCTTATAGAATGGATGGGAATATTTCTTGGTCATCTGACATAAAAAAATTATCAGGCAGACCTAATAAAAATGCTTTTCAGTACGCTTTAACAAATTTTAACTATTATGGCAAAAGAGGTGAGGTTGGTCAAATTCAGTTTTATTATAAACGTGATACTGGAATGACACAACCTATTAAATGGGGTGAAATTGAATGGGATAATAAAGGTGGTAAAAAATTAAAACCTAGTAAAGTTTTCTTTGTAGATTCTACTGATCCAACAGGAACTCAATGGACTACTGAAAAAATAGATTCAGACCATAAAAATTGGAGAAATAATAAAAAAACAGTTGGTTTACTTGATGAACTTTATCAAGCAAAAGATGTTTATGATAATTTATTAAATACAGAAGTTACTGATCCACGTAATCCTAAAGGTGCAAAAGTTAAATTTGGTAAAATAATGAAAGATGTTTATGGAGAAGGTTACGATAACTTTGGTAATCCATATGCTATTGAACATGGAGATACAGTAGCTAAAAGCCCGTGGAAAAATCTTAGAATTTCAGAACAAAGAATTAATTCAGCACTGTATAACATTACAAGAAAAAAAGGAATTAGCGAAAGCGTTAGAAAACAAATTATTAATCAATTAAGTAAACAAACTTATAATGTTTTTGATAAAGATGTTATAACTAAAATTATAGAAGGACAAAAACCTGTAATTCAATCTGTTTTAGGTGAAGGTAAAAAATATAATAAATCAGTTCTTAATGAAATTTTAGCAGGCTGGTGCAGTAAAGGTACACAAAGAGTTAAAGACGGTGGAAGAATTGGTTTTTCAGGTGATTGTCCTGATGGTGAAAAAATAACCAATATGAAAAATGCAGCGGAGAAATTAAAGCAGCATGATAGATATTTACGAGGACTTTCTGACACAACTCCTTTTGCAGATAATGCAGAAGCTAAAGCATTAGCTTCAAAGATGGCTAAGTCGGGAGGATTATTGATGAGGGCAGGTAGAATTGCTATGGGTCCAATGACACTTTGGGGTGAACCACTTTTCGAAGCAGCGTTTGTAGCTCATGATATATTAGGAACTGGAACTCCTTGGAAAGAAGGAGTTGCAAAATCTTTATGGGCAAAACCTGCTATTGCAATGGGTTTACTCAAACCTGCGGATCAACAATATGAAGAAGCTTTATGGCAAGTTCGAGACGAAGAAGGAAAAGCTTTACTTAAGGAAGATCAAACAATGGCAGCCCCTGGTGCGCCAATGGAATTAAGAACTAGAACTGGAGTTAAAAGATTCATAGATAATAATAAAAAATTAGATGAGTTGAATAGACTTTTTGCTCTTAAACAAAGTGCACATATTTCTGCACCAGGAAGAACTTCTTTATCAGCGAATGAAATAGCACAAAATAAAGCAGCTAGAGATAAAAACTATAAAGATTATTTAGAATCTTTAGGTGGAGCTGAAGGAGTTAGAAACATTAAAGCTCAAATAGAAAATGATAGAGAAGCATATGATGATAGAGTAGCTGCTTTAGAAATTGAAAGAGCACAAGATTCTTTGTCTGGAGGTGTGATTTCAGGACAAAAAGCGGATCAACTACAAAGAGAAAAAATGAAAGATTTAATGTATCAAAAATACGGTAAGAAGAAGATGGCAAGGAAAGGTGGGGAATGGATAATAGATCCAGAATTAAAAGGTGCGTTTTTCCCTCAAGAAGTGTTAGACCCTAATTTTAATATGAGAACAATATTAGATTTACCAACAGAAGCAAGCTGGAGTCCTAATTATCCAAAAACATATGCTGATTTTTATCCTACGCCTTCATCAAGATATGGGTGGGATCAAACGGGTCCTATAGCACAAGCTGGTGGTATTTCTAAACTAGCAGATGGTGGTAGAGCAGGTTATATGGGTGGAGGTATAGCTGGAATTAGAAGACCCCATGCAATTCCACCTGAAAGAGGGGGCTTGCGTTCCATAATGATTAATGTTAATGATGACTAGGAGTATAAATGGCAGATATAGATAAATCGCTCCCGAACGTTCGACACGAAGTAAAAATTCCTGGCGCAAAGGAAATGACTGATGTTGACATTACGGAGCAACAACCACAACAACCAGTAGAAGTAACACCTGACGAAGAAGGTGGTGCTACAGTAAATTTTGATCCAAGTGCCGTGAACCAGGCTCAGTCAAACACGCACTT
>VTLG01008542.1_pt1 | contig 10982 bp, 13 predicted proteins | sample 4694571 | NCBI WGS metagenome assembly VTLG01 (sample SAMN12604809, study PRJNA352737) | marine metagenome | biome: ENVO:00000447; feature: ENVO:00000209|ENVO:00000569|ENVO:01000036; material: ENVO:00002151; isolation source: viral sequences binned using virsorter ... | reverse complement strand
CAGATTCATTCGGTAAACTCATGGGTGCCACTTTGAAAGAAGCGGAACATGAAGATGAGGATGATGACGAAAAGAAGATGATGAAGGCTGGATACCATAAAAAGATGGAAAACAAAAAACTCAAGAAAGAAGATCTGGAAATAGATGTCAAAGATGACATGGATGCCTTAGTCGGTGGAGAAGATCTTTCTGAAGAGTTTAAAACTAAAGCTGCTACTATCTTTGAAACCGCTGTATCTGCAAAAGTAATCTCAGAGGTAAACCAAAGAGTTGAAGAATTAGAAGAGCAGTATGTTCAAGAAATTACTGAAGCAAAAGAAGAACACAAGTCTACAATGACAGAAAAAGTTGATGGATATCTCAACTATGTCGTAGAAGAGTGGATGACAGAAAACGAGTTGGCTGTTGAAAAAGGTATTCGATCAGAATTGGTTGAAGACTTCATGACAGGACTCAAAACTCTTTTCACCGAGCATTATATTGACATTCCAGAAGAGAAAGTTGACCTAGTTGACGATCTCTTTGGAAAAGTTGAAGACCTCGAGCAAAAACTTGATGAGTCAATCAACAGTAATGTTGAGATGAAAAAAGAACTTGCAGAATTCAAGAAAGAAGAGACTTTGAGAGAAGTTTCTAAAGACCTTGCTGATACTGAGAAGGAAAAACTTGGTAAATTAGCTGAGGGTATTGATTTTGAAGATGAGCAACAATATACAGAAAAACTAGAAGTGATCAAGGAAAATTATTTTCCTACTTCTACAACGAAAACGGAAACCATTACAGAAGAATTGGAAAATACTGAAGAGGAAGAAACATCCTCTGATACATCAGTTGATCCAGTTATGAGTCATTACGTTTCTGCTTTAACTCGCAATAACAAATAACATTTTTAGGAGACAAAAAAATGTATCTAGCTGAAGGACTACAACAAAAGTGGGGCCCAGTCTTAGACCATGAAGATATGCCTAAGATTAAAGACCCATATAGAAAAGCGGTTACCGCCGTTCTTCTGGAAAACCAAGAAAGGGCCATGGCAGAACAAGCGCAAGCTGAAGGGCGTGGACCTCTTTCTGAGGCTTTGGTAAACTTGGCACCTACTGCCAGTTCATCTGGTCAAGTACAATATCAAGATCCTGTCTTGATCTCCATGATTCGTCGTGCAATGCCTAACCTCATTGCTTATGATGTTTGTGGTGTTCAACCAATGACAGGTCCAACAGGACTCATCTTTGCAATGCGTCCTAAATTCGACTCACAACAAGGTAACGAGGCGTTCTACAACGAGCCAAATACAACTCATTCAGGTGATGCTGGTGATGACATGGCATCGTCTGGTGCAGGTGCAACAGCAGCTGCTCAGGGTGGAACATATACTGCACTTACTGGTGTTGGTGTTTCAACAGCAACCGCTGAAAGTTTTGGTATCACAGGTTCAAGTGGTACAGCTAACGAAGACTTCCAGCAAATGGCATTCTCCATTGATCGTGTAACAGTTACCGCTAAGACACGTGCTCTTAAAGGTGAGTATTCAATGGAACTTGCTCAGGATCTTAAGGCTGTTCATGGTCTGGATGCTGAAACAGAATTGGCTAATATCCTCTCACAAGAGATCTTGGCTGAGATTAACCGAGAGGTTATCCGAACAATTTACTTTGCTGCTGAGCATGGTGCTCAACACAACACAGCAACTGCCGGTGTTTTTGACCTTGACGTTGATGCCAATGGTCGTTGGTCCGTTGAGAAGTTCAAGGGTCTGATGTTCCAAGTTGAGCGTGACGCCAACGCTATCGCTAAGACAACTCGACGCGGTAAAGGTAATCTCATCATCACATCTTCAGACGTTGCTTCTGCTCTTGCTATGGGTGGAATGATGGACGGCGGTGGAATTGATGACACAGGTAACACATTCGTAGGTACATTGAATGGTCGTTACAAAGTTTATGTTGATCCATATTTTAGTGCATCAGCAACAAACTTCTTCTGTGTAGGTTACAAAGGTGCATCTGCTTATGATGCAGGTATCTTCTACTGCCCATACGTTCCATTGCAAATGGTACGTGCGGTTGGTGAGAATTCCTTCCAGCCAAAAGTCGGTTTCAAGACACGTTACGGAATCGTATCCAATCCATTTGGACACAGCGATGGTGACGGAGTTATCGACGCGAATGGTAACTACTACTACAGACTTGTCAGAGTTGACAATCTGATGTAAGGGAAAACACTTCTTGTGTTTTCATCAGAGGGGAAGAGTGAAATTTCATTCTTCCCCTTTTTTATTTGTCCTTACTAAATATACTAGAAAGGATAATTCATGTCTGCATTACAAAATCTTCCATCCAATATCAATTATCTGAGTCCTGTAGGATTTAGATTTACACTTGCCAATTTTCCAGATGTAAATTATTTTTGTCAAGCGGCCAATATTCCTGGCTTATCGATAGGTGGAATTGATGTAGGAACTCCTTTGAGGAATATCCAAATTGCAGGTGATGAAGTAGCTTTTGAAGAATTGACTATTCAATTTGTGGTCGATGAGAACATGAAAAATTGGATATCAATATATGATTGGATAATTAGTATTGGCACACCAACTCAGGAGTCAATAAGAAAATATGTAAAACTTGATGCACAGGATGAAAAAACTCAAGATGCAACACTAACAGTATTGACTAGTAACATGAATCCTCAAATGCATTTTAGATTTCAGGACTGTTTTCCTCTCAATCTTTCTAGTATAGAATTTGATAGTAAAGCATCAGATGTTGATTATGTTACTGCAACTGTTTCTTTTCGTTATGATGTATATACGATTGATAATCTACTCAATAACGAAAGATCTTATGGAGGGGCACCTGTAGCTGATGGTAGATAATTATAGGAGGTGATTTGAAACTTGAAGAGATTCAAGAACTTTGGAATAGAGATCGTGAAATAGATTATACAGAGCTGGGTACTGAATCCATACGCATTCCTTTAATTCACGACAAATATTTAAAAATTTTTACTCAAGAGAAGATTCGATTGAAGAGCGTCGAATTTGAGATGTTGAAACTTGTTCGTGCAAAGACAGAATACTATTCAGGTAAAATGTCTCAAGAAGAACTGAACAAGAGAGGGTGGGAACCTTACTTGGAGAGACTTCTCAAAAACGAGGTAAACAGCTATGTAGAGTCTGATGACGATATAATTAGAATGAAACAACAAGTAGTTCTGATAGAAGAGAAAATTCATTATCTAGATGCTGTGATAAGGATGATCAACAATCGAGGATTTCAGATCAAGAATGCTTTAGATTGGTTGAAATTTTCACATGGAAATAATTAATATATCAAAAAAAGATGAAGTATACATCAAAATAGATTCTGAGGCATCGACTGCACAGGAAATATGTGATCATTTTACATTCATGGTCCCTGGCTATACCTATATGCCAGCATACAGAAATAGAGTTTGGGATGGTAAGATTAGACTATTCAATGTACACAACCGATTACTGTATGGTGGACTTCTAGAGCATCTCTGTAAATTTTTATACACAAGAAATTTTAAAGTAAAGTTTGAGTCAGATTTTAAACACGAAAATGTAGAACTGACTGAAGAATATATAAAGTCTTTGAGGTTACCAGTACAACCAAGAGATTACCAACTTCTAGCAATAAACCACGCTCTAACAAACCACAGGGCCCTTCTCTTATCTCCAACTGCATCTGGTAAATCTTTGATCATCTATATACTAGTAAGGTATTTGAAATTAAAAACTTTGATTTTAGTTCCTACTACATCTCTGGTTTCTCAGATGTACAATGATTTTAGAGAGTACGGATGGGATGTTGCAAATAATTGTCATACAGTTATTGCAGGGAGAGACAAAGGTTCAACATTGCCTGTAATTATTTCTACATGGCAGTCAATATATAAAATGAATCAAAAATACTTTGAACAATATGAACTTGTGATAGGAGATGAGGCTCACGGATTTAAGTCAAAATCTCTTACTTCCATCATGACAAAGTGTGTAAATGCAAAATATAGGATTGGGACCACAGGAACACTAGACGGCACACAAACTCATAAATTAGTTTTAGAAGGACTTTTCGGTAAGGTATTCAAAGTCACATCTACCAAAAAACTGATAGACAGTAAGCATTTATCGCCGTTTACAATCAAAGCAATACTACTAAGACATCCAGATTCTATCTGTCATGATCTTAGAAAAATTAGTTATCAAGAGGAATTGGAGTATTTAATTACATCAGAGGCACGGAACAATTTTATCAAAAACTTGGTGTTAGATTTAAAGACTAACACTCTTCTTTTATTTCGATTTGTAGAAAAGCATGGACAGTTACTTTACGACATGATAAAGGGGGAATCAAATGATAGAAAAATATTTTTTGTCTACGGAGGAGTGGACTCAGATACAAGGGAACGAATTAGACACATCGTTGAGTCAGAATCAGATGCAATTATCGTGGCCAGTTATGGTGTATTTAGCGTTGGCATCAATATTAGGAATCTTCATAACATCATTTTCGCTAGTCCTTCTAAGTCTCGTATAAGAAATTTACAGTCGATAGGTAGGGGCCTCCGAAAATCTAAAAATAAAGATATTGCAACTCTGTATGATATTGCAGATGATCTTTCTTATGGAAGCCACCATAATTATACTTTAGATCATTTTGAAGAAAGACTGAAGATATACAAAGAGGAAAACTTTAGTATGGCCAAATACAAAGTTCAACTGAAGACTTAATTTCATTTAACCCCTACACCAGTATTATAACATTTGTCAAGTGCTTTGTCAAGTATTTGACAAGTTATATTTAATATGGTATAATGTGAATACACTTTTTAAATAGGAGGTCTATTGCCTAAATCTAAACCAGTACATTATGTAGATAATGAAAAATTTTTGAAAGAGATGGTGATCTATAAAGATCAGTTCAATCAAGCAAAGAAAGATGGGAGTCCTCCGCCTCAGATATCGGAGTATCTTGGTGAATGTTTCATGAAGATAGCACAGAGACTATCATACAGACCCAATTTTATAAACTATGCATTTAGAGATGACATGATATCCGATGGGATTGAAAATTGTGTGCAGTATATAAAAAACTTTGATCCAGAAAAATCTAATAATCCTTTTGCATATTTTACTCAAATTATCTATTATGCCTTTATCAGAAGAATACAAAAAGAGAAAAAACAACTATATGTTAAGTATAAAACTATGGATAGTTTTTCTACTCTAGGTGAAAATACAGAAATATCAGAACATGATGGAGAGACACAATATGTTTTTGATACTATGAATACAGATCAAAAAGCAAATATGTATGATTTTATTTCAAACTTTGAAGAGGCTAAGAAAAAGAAATCAGTCTCAAAAAAGAAAACTCCTACTAACCTAGAATATTTCATGGTGGCATGAAGATAGCAATAATAACTGATACACATTGGGGTGCCAGAAATGACAGTCAGGCATTCACAAATTATTTTGTAAAGTTCTATGAGGATATATTCTTTCCTACGTTATTAGAAAGAGATATTAGAACAGTTGTGCACATGGGTGACATAGTTGATAGAAGAAAATTCATCAACTACAAAACACTCTATCAGATGCGACATAATTTTTTTGACCAATGTTGGGATAGGTATATCAGTCTGCACATGATTATTGGCAATCATGATACTTTCTTCAAAAATACAAATGAAGTGAATAGTATGGATTGTCTCAGGATGATGATGAGTGGTGATGAAGGTGACGGCGGTGGAATGGTGAGAATTTATCATGACCCTACTGAAGTTGTCTTTGATGGTACAAAGGTATTTTTTCAACCTTGGATATGTCCAGAAAACAAAGAACAGTCTTTAGATGCAATATCCAAAACTGATGCACAAATTCTATTTGGACATCTTGAGGTACAAGGATTTGAGATGCATCTTGGTGCTATCAATTATGAGGGATTATCGCCCAAAGTATTTGAAAAGTTTGAGTATGCATTTAGTGGCCATTTTCACCATAAGTCTGATAATGGTAATGTGTATTATCTTGGCAATCCTTATCAGATAACATGGTCAGATTATAAAGATCCAAGAGGGTTTCATATTTTTGATACAGAAACTAGAGAGCTTGAATTTATCCAGAATCCCTATGAGATGTTTTACAAAATTTACTATGATGATGAGAAGACTACACTTGAAGAAATTCAAACACAAGACTATTCTCAATATGAGGGGTGCTATGTCAAAGTGGTTGTTGTAAATAAAAAGAATCCTTTTTGGTTTGACACACTATTAGATAAATTATACTCTGCAAACGTAGAAGATATTTCGGTGGTGGAAAATTTTCATGATGACATAGATCTTGAAGATGAGGTAATAGATGAAGCAGAGGATACAGTAACCATATTGTCAAAGTATGTAAATTCTTTGAACATTGATGATAAAAAAGAACTTGACAATTTACTAGTTTCATTATATAATGAATCTTTAACAATAGAAACAATATGACAGATTTTCCTACTAAAAGATCTTTATGGGCATCTAATATCTATTGCTTTAAGAATGAGGCTCATCTTTCTCTTGAATCTCAACTTTTAATTCATGTTTATGATTTGAAGAGTAGAAGTAAAGTTAGTGGAATATCTAGTGTTGCTAAAAAGAATTTATTTGAATCACAGTTTAACTTCTTCACCTCTGATTTACCAGCGGTTCAATCACTAAAAACATTTTGTGAAGAATCGTTAATGTCGGTGGTTAAAGATGTAAATGGTTATGATGATTCTTACATGAGTCAACTTTATCCAGATATTAGAGAATCTTGGGCTCATGTTACAAATAATAATGGTTATCATGATGCACATAAACATCTGAACACATCTTGGGGAGGAATATATTATTTACAGTCAGGAGAGTGTGGTGAAGCCCCAGACGATGATGGTATTGAAAGAATGAATGGAACTAATCGTTTCTACTCTCCAATACAATATTTTTGTTTAGATCCTAGTATGCAATACTTGAGACATGATGCTGTAGATATATGTCCAGAGGATGGAGTTTTAGTTATATTTCCTGCATATCTTTTACATTCAGCCACTCCTTACTCTGGGAAGAAAGATAGAGTGGTTATATCTTGGAACTCAGTAATACAACAGAAGGCTTAGATGGCACAAGAATTAAAAATAACATCAGTAGAAAAACCAGAAGAAAAAATTGAAACAGTAGAATTTGAGATTAGTGACGATCTCTTTTTGAAAGTAGCTAAAGCAGCACATGATAGAGATATTACCTTTAATACAATGGTAAATATCATTATGAAAAAATCCATAGAGGACTTAGAGTATAGATTTGACCACGATCCTAAACCAGCATTTCTTACAGAAGATAATTAGTGATACATTTTAAAATGATTCGGTGGAAAAATTTATTATCTACTGGAAATGCTTTCACCGAAATTGAACTGAATAAAACTAATAATACTCTGATAATTGGAGATAATGGTGCAGGTAAATCAACTATCCTAGATGCTCTGACATTTGGATTGTTTGGTAAACCTTTCAGATCAATTAATAAGAATCAGTTGATAAATTCAATAAATCAAGGTAATTCTTTGGTTGAGATTGAGTTCAGTGTAGGTAGTAAAGATTACATTGTAAAAAGGGGGATCAAAAAGAATTTGTTTGAGATTTATCAAGATGGGAGCTTGATGAATCAAACAGCATCTGGTAGAGACTATCAAGAGCTACTTGAGAAGACTATCTTGAAGTTAAATTACAAGTCTTTCACTCAAATAGTTATCTTGGGTAGTTCATCTTTTGTACCTTTTATGCAACTCAGAGCTAGTGATCGTAGAACAATTATAGAAGATGTTCTTGATATAGAAATATTCTCTGTTATGAATCAGTTGCTCAGAACCAGAGTGGCTCAAAATAAAGAGGATATGGGAACAGTAGATATTGCCCTTGGATTGTCTAAGGGTGAGAAAGAGAATGTCGAATTTCTAATAGGCAAACTCAAAGAGAACAAATCATCTCAAATTAACGCTAACAAGAAAGATATAGAGAAACATGAAAAAGCAATCCAAGATTATCAAAAAAATATTGATGACATTATTAGAAAAAATAAAACACTTAATGAGTCCATATCCGATGAGCGAGAAGTCAGAGGGAAAATTGATTCGTTATCTGATTTCCGTAGGGGCATTGAAAAGGGTATAGACAAGTGTGAAAGTGATATGCAGTTCTATGAGAATACATCTCATTGTGATACTTGTGAACAAGAAATACCAGAAGAACATCGTGATAGAATGATTGAAAAGTTTCATGATAAGATGCATGAACTTAGTTCTGGATTAATGTCTCTAGGACACAAACTCAATGAACAAAAATCTAGACTTGATGAAATTGAACTTGTGGCAGAGGAGTATGACAGGAATTTAAAAGAACAGATTGGTATCAATAGTCACATATCAGCATGTAAACAATACATTGAAAAAGTGTCTTCTCAAATGAAAGAAATTTCTAATATGGAAGATGATATTGAGGATCATAAAAAAGATCTGGAAGAGTGTAGAGAAGACATTCGTATATATACAGAAGAGAAGGAAAATCTGTCAAAACAAAAACATCTTTATGAATTGGCAGGAAATCTTCTCAAAGATACTGGTATCAAAGCTCGTATCATAAAGCAGTATCTCCCAATCATTAATAAGTTGATTAATAAATATTTGGGAGCGATGGACTTTTATGTAACATTTGAACTTGATGAGGGATTCAACGAAACCATCAAGTCAAGACATCGTGACGAATTTACTTATGATTCTTTTAGTGAGGGTGAAAAGATGAGGATTGACCTTGCACTTCTTTTCACTTGGAGAGCTGTTGCTAAATTAAAAAATAGTGTAAATACCAATTTGTTAATTCTTGATGAGGTGTTCGATAGTTCTTTAGATGCCTCAGGAACAGATGAATTCTTGAAAATTTTATATGATTTGACCCATACTTCAGGGACAACTACGAATGTGTTTGTGATCAGTCACAAAGGCGAAGTATTATATGATAAATTTGATAAAACCATAAAATTTGAAAAACAGAAAAACTTTTCAAGAATAGCAGCATAATGGATTTAGAATTAAGAAAAATTGAATTGGCTCATGAATCAGATCCTATTCTCTTCAAAGAACCAGCCCCTTGGGATTTTGACAATCCAGAACTAGACCCACAAAAATTCAATACATTGATGTTTGAAAACATGATGGCCCACAGAGGTTTAGGTTTATCTGCCAATCAAATTGGTATACCATTCAAAGTATTCTCAATGTATGTTACAGATACAGAGGGTATCGTGTGCTATAATCCTAGTATCAAGGAGGAATCAGATGAACTAGTAACAATGAAAGAAGGCTGTTTGAGTTATCCAGAATTGTACTTAAAAGTACGCAGACCTAAAGAAGTATGGATAGAATATCAAAATGCAGATGGTGATATAGTAGATGCACATTTTGATGGTTTGGCAGCAAGAATCTTTCATCATGAAATGGATCACATGAGGGGTAATGTTTTTGTAGATAAAGTGAGTAAACTTTTCTTGAAGTCAGCTAGAAGAAAACAAAAATCATTATTAAGAAAGGCTAAAAAAAATGGAACAAGAACTCCATAATGAAAAAATTGGTTCTGGTAGAAAAGTTAAAAGATTAAACAACAAAAGAGAAAGAAATCAAATGAAACAAATTTTGAAGAATGCACATTCTAGAAATTTTGATGAGGAATTTGATGATGACGTTGAGGAAGATTATTTTGTAAACTGAGGATATTATGACAGAATCGAAATTGATAGATATTGATCTCAAGAGTCCTGTACCTCTTTATCATAAGCAAAAAACTCAATGGTTATTTCCTGTTCCTATATTTGGATATGGACTACCTAATTGTGAAGATATAAATAAAAATATAGAGAAAAGAGTTTATGAAAAATCAAAGGAAGAAGGAAATAGACTAGCTTCTAATGAAGGTGGATATCATTCTGTTGGAAGTATGCATGATGATCCTGTGATAGAACCCATTATAAAATTTATTGAATGGGCAGTTAGAGATTTAAGTGTAGAGTCCAAAATGGAATATAGAGATTATGAAATATTTCTTTGGTCTAATTTGAACAGGCCTGGAGACTATAATACAGTACATGACCATCCTGATTGCCACATGAGTGGAGCTTATTATGTAAAATTACCAGAAGGAGATGGTGGTACATTTAGAATGTATAATCCAATGTATTCTTTTAATTACAATTCAGAGGGGTATAATCCCCCATACAAACAACCAAGAGTAGAAATAAATGGTAAAGAAGGAGCTTTGATAATTTTTAGAGCACCACTTCTTCATGATGTTACTAGAAATAACACAAAAGAAGATAGAATTAGTTTATCCTTTAATATAAGGTTTCAACAATAATATGCCTTTATATGATTTTGGGTGTGAGGAATGTGGTCATACTGAAGAATTACTACTTTCATCATCTGGCAGTTCAGAGATAGTATTAACTTGTCCGAAGTGTGGACAGGAAACTATGAGAAGAGAAGTTGGTCTTAGTAGTTTTCAACTCAAAGGCGGGGGTTGGTATAAAGATGGATATACTAAAAGTAATAAAAAAGATTAGAGATGTTGTTGGTTGAGTCATTAGAATGACGATCTATTATCATCGACCACGGCAGAGTTCGTCAGCTGCTTAATAGGATTTGCGACGGGTTGTACGCCCATGGAAGTGTTTCATGCCGGAACACAAGCACGTTTGGATTAGCATCTCTATTTTAATATTATAATTGAAAGGTTATTATGACTGGCATAAAAGATGGAATTTCTGGTGGATTAACCTCACAAGATAATTCCGATACAGGATTATCTGAAAGTAATTTCATATCTATTGATGAAGTTACCAATTCTGGATTAAATTACCATGATGTTGCAACGGAAGGATTTTATGTT
>VTLG01003247.1_pt1 | contig 10984 bp, 13 predicted proteins | sample 4694571 | NCBI WGS metagenome assembly VTLG01 (sample SAMN12604809, study PRJNA352737) | marine metagenome | biome: ENVO:00000447; feature: ENVO:00000209|ENVO:00000569|ENVO:01000036; material: ENVO:00002151; isolation source: viral sequences binned using virsorter ... | reverse complement strand
GATTTGCTCTACTTCATATTCCATTTTTTCGAGCTGTTTTTCCAAGTTATCTATAGATTTATTTGTTGTGCGTTTTAGGTCTTGAAAAAATTCTATATTTCCAGAAATTGTAACTCTTTCTTCTTCTGTTCCGTAAAAAGGAAAAACTTGATGATTTAACCAAGCAGGAAAAAACAACATTCTCCCCTCATCTTTTGGACTCAGGGGGATATGCATTACCTCTACCACACCATTTTCCTTTCCCAAAAGAAATTGAAAATCTGATGCACAAGATGAATTGGAGTTTGCAGAAAATGACAATTCATGTTGTTGTTCCCAATGAGTAGGAATTTTCATAAACACCACAAAAGAAAAAAGACCATCATGTTTATGTGGTGGATTAAATTCATGTTTCTTTTGATAGTTCACCCAAATTCTATTTATTTTGAATATAGGATGTGGTTTAGAATTTGCAATATGACTAAAAAAATAATTCTCCCAATTTCTAAAAAACATAAATTCCGACAGTTTTTTCAATACATTTTCATAAAAAATATTATCTTTGTCATCAACGAAAACACTCTTTGAAATATTTCCAGCAAGGGGATACTTGTTATTTTCTGCTTGGGATGGAATATTGATAATGTTCCAAAGATGTTTCATACATTCATCTTCGATACGAATATCCAACCATGGCATATTTGTTATTGGATTTTCAAATTTATACATTTTATTTTCTTTGCTTAATTTATTTTATATCTTCTATCGACCATTCTAAGTTCGTTGTGTCCTTGGTCATAAATGTAAGCTTCTTTAATTGCACCATCGATATTCTTATCCCAATAATCCAAAAAAGCTGTAATGCGAGGAAATTTAGGTATTTGGTCTTCTGTTTGCCAAACGAATTCATTAACTATATCTGTATAATCTGGTAAATAGTAAATAACTTGAACAGTAGCAAGTGTCCACTCGTATAGGATTTTAGACAAAATTATTCCTTTCCAGTTGAACCAAATCCTCCATCTCTGTCAGTTTTTCTCTCTGGGCGAACATCGCTCTCCATAATAACGTATGGTAATTCCTTTACCATTTCTGCCTGACACATTCTGATTCCATCGGTTACATATTGTTGATTTCCACTTATGTTATAAACCATCATATAAACTGGTTCGACATAATCAGAATCGATAATGCCTACGTTATTAGCAAGAGTCAAGCCTTGTTTTAAAGCAAGGCTAGACCTTGGATGTAAACGAACTGAATGTCCTGCTGGAATATCAAATATCAATCCAGTAGGAACTAACATTCGTTCTGTAGGGTTTATTTGTACCCTTCCTTTTACTACTTTTCTTTCTCTTATTTCTATGTCTTGATCGTGATGATTTATGTATACTCTTACCAAAGAATCTTCTGGTAAAAAAGAACATAAGTCAAAACAAGCAGAACCTTCTGTAGCACGAATAGGTGCTTTTACTTCTGGATTTAATTTATGAAAATATAAATCACTCGACATTCTCTCCATCAGCTTCCTTTTTATTTCCTATATTATATTTTGGTGTCAATTCCCATTCATCCTTCTCTTTAAAAGAAAGTATCTTGAGTTGACTCAATGGAACTGTAGGTTCTGCTGATTTTTCTGGTTCTGCAAGAGAAATCAATTCCCATTCAGAAAGTAAATTAGCAACTGTATTTCTTCGTGCTTCATCGTTTTCTGAAAAATTTGATGTTTTTCCATCTAGTGCAAATAATTCTTTGAAATGTACTATGTAATATTTTCCTTGTTTGTGGAGAATATGACAAGATTGAAATAATGTTTTTTCTTTGCGTGATGCAATACCGATTCTTGTGAGGGTTTCTCTTACTTTGAGAAAATCATCGGGCTGTTTTAACTTCACTTCAATCATCGCTTGGATGATAGTTTCGCTCATTTTGTTCCTTTCAAACCACCTAATTCAATATTTTGTCGAATAATGTCTAGTTGAGAGTCATTCAGCAATGTAGAGTAGTCTCTTGCTTTTTCGTAACTACAACTATAATACTTCTTAATCAATTCAAGAGTATCATTATTTTCGCGTTTAATCCATTTGCCCCATCTTTTTTTGGGTCTTACTGTATTTAGTAAAAAGTCAAATTGAAGCTTGGGGTCTAGGTGGTTTTGAACATTCATTTCATTAGCATATAATGCCGTATCATGATTGAAACTTAGTCCACGATTTACAATAAAAGAATTATACTCCTTTTCTAAAGTTGGTGTTTCATCAATCAGATTCTTCTTACCATGATTGATTTGATTTATGAAGTCAAAGGGATTCATACAAACTCACATTCCGCCATCAATTCAATCAGGCATGCAACCAAGTTAATTTCTTGGTCTGCTACGAAAGCAGATTTATATTGATAATTAGCGATAATCAATACTGCTTGTGGAATAGAAGATTTTTCCAGCACTTCATATAGTTTGTCATAGATTTTACGATATACTGTAGCAGGGTCATTGTCTACATTAGTAGCAACCCATTTTCTCATATTCTGGAAGTTCTTTTCTCTCAAAGAAGAAACTAATTGATTTAAATTTAATTCACCGATATTTGCTAGAATACCAGAATCAATATTTCCAGAAGTAGAATATCTTTGGAGTTCATTAATCACTCTCCGAAAGTCAGGAAAGTGTTTATTGATAAGTTCTACTACAACTCTTTCATCATAATCTATATTTTCAGAACTAAGAATATGTTTACATCTTTCCATAAACTTAGATGCTATCTCTGGTTTTTCATCTTTTGGAAGAACAAAATCAACAACCGCACATCGGGAATGTATCGGTTCAATAATACGATTTTTGTAATTACAAGTAAAGATAAAAGAACAATTCTCAGCAAACTTCTCAATGAATCCTCTCATTGCTGGTTGAACAGAATCGGGATTTGAGTAGTCTGCCTCATCAATAATAACAACTTTTCTAGAACCACCAGATAAAGATATAGTAGAACAAAATTGTGTCATTTTAGTTCTGAGAGTATCAATCATTCTACCCTCATCTGAACCATTGATGATTATATAATCAGAATTGGTTTGCTCACATAATGCTCTAGCAACAGTTGTTTTACCAACTCCTGCTGAACCAGAGAGCAATAGATTAGGAACTTTTCCATCTTTAGTTAAATCAGATAGAGTTCCCTTGATACTATCAGATAGTATACATTCTGAGATTGAAGGAGGGCGATATTTTTCGCACCACAATAAGGAATCTTTTGCCATAATATTTCACTTTCATAATATAAATTATAATAAAATTACTCATCGTAAGTTGAGTTTGCTTCAAGAGCAATCCAATAGTTTAGAGTATCAGATTGACGTTTGAAATGTGATATTCGTTTAGAGGAAAGGCGAACATCATAAGTGCCTTCCATCAATTTATTAAGATTTTCCATCTTGAATATCATACGAAAAGTCTTATCTGTAGCACCAACAACAGTTGAAAATGAATCAGAAGTTGTATTTCCAGTATCTGCTACAAGAATACGAATCTCTTTACCATCACCTTGTACGACAACTTCTGGTAATCCAAGAGTGTTTGCAGCATTGATTGTCTTCTTAAAAACATCTTCAGACAATTCAAAAGAAACTTCCGCATCTGGAAATTCTATTTCTTTCTCTGGTGGAGTTTGAAACATTGAACTACTTCCACAATAATGATATGTCGATTCGTGATTACCATCTTTTATGGATACACTACTTTCTGAAAAATCCAATTCGGGATCTTTGAATAAAGATAGAGTTCCAAGAAAACGATTCAGTTCGTAAATCGGAAATGTTTTTGGGAAGTCCTCACTAATTTCTACTGAGGCCAGAATTGTGTTTAGAGGTGATACAGTCCTGAGAGTGCTACCCTCACGAAATTCTAAACTTTGATTGATATTAGCATAGTTCTTTAGGAACGATACTGTGCTTTCACTTAACTTCATTGTGTTCTCCTTGAGTTTCACGTTTGTAATGATTATCATGTAAGTATAACATAATAATAACATAATGAGCAACTTTTGTCAAGTCACTTCTATTAAATCCACCCTTCTTACCATAACGTTGAGCGTATTTAATTATATTACCAATACAGAAACCTTCGCCATGTCCTGCATCAGATATAAATTCTGTTGATTGTATTTTATTTTGAGCGTAATGTGAAATGTAAGTTTTGTCTATAGCATCCCAAATTTCTTTTAAATATTTACCCTCATCAAAAACATAATCAATATCACTTTCTTTTTTTCTTTTTATTTTTTCTTCTTTTTGCATGATTACTCACTTTTTGATTGTCTGCTCCATGTGAAGCAAATTCTAAATTTGCTAGACTAGCCATAGAACCAGAAAAGACATAAGAACCCATATGACCTAATTCCATCCATGGGCATAAGAAAATTTGATATCCCAATTTTCGAGCAAATTGACAGAAGAAATAATCTTCTGAAAGATATCTATCACTACCACTAGCTACACTACCAAGATATGCTTCTGAATCGATTACAGTATCGAAATAAGCATGAATGTTTCTATCACCCTTGAAATGTTCAGAGCGATTATGATCTGGTTTATAAGTAAATTGTGGAAATGCTTCTTTGAATTCATCAAAGACTTGTTTCTTAATCATCATAAATCCTGTACCAATCTCTAAAGTATCAACTGGTTCAGATATTTGTATTTTGTGTGTATTCTCTACAGGATTGAAAACGTAATCTCCTGTATATTTTTCAAGTATGTTTGGGTCATCATCTGCTAATCCAGTATCTACAGCATTTCTAACTTTTTCCCAAGCAATACATTTTTTTGGATATGGGCCACCAATAATATCTTTATCAAGAGCAGCAAGCGTTAATACATCATTTGGGTCAAAATGTATATCAGCATCGATGAACATCAAATGAGTATAATGACTTCTCATAAACTCATCGACCAAATAGTTTCTTGCTCTTGGAATAAGTGATTCGTTGAAAAGATAAAAAAACTTCAAATCCATTCCATACTTTGTTGACATAGTAGCAAGGTCAGCACATGCTTTAGAATACATTCCAGAACACATACCACCATACATTGGTGTACAAACCATTATTTTATTTTCCCTTAGTTTTTCTACGGGCACATTAACTTCCATAATTCTCCATTATAATTCACTAGATATAATAATAGGATGTTACTCACAAGAGCAACACCCTGTATTATATATTACGAGTAATCTTCGACTTCCTCGACTACTGGTTTTTCTTCCTCAGTTTCTTCTTCCAGTTTGACAGTTTCATCTAACTTGGAGTACAAATCCATGAAAGTATCTTTGGTTTGGTCATCAAAACGAGCAACACACATTGAGATTGCTTTCATTCTATCTTTGAAGATTGAAAAAGCATTTACAATGTGAACCAATCGGCGAGTAGAAATAATTTCATCAACTCCACCATCATAAAAGGTTTTACGAATCAAGTCTGCCCAATCAACCAGTTTTACAGCATATTCTTCATCAGAACATCCAAGATTTACCATCAGTTTTTTGATGATGTTTTTCTCAGTTGCTATGGTAGGATACTCTTGCTCCAAAGTAATTGGGAATCTCTCAAGGAATGCTTCGTTAAGAATGTTAGTTCCGATAAATCTTCCATCTTCAGAACCTTTACCCTTAGTGTTAGCAGTTGCCATAACTGTAAAACCATCTTTAGGGCGAATCACTCGACCTTCTTTTTTGATGAGAAGTGGATTACCTTCAAGAACTGGTTGCAAACACATAATTTTGTTTGACGCCAAATCGACCTCATCCAAAAGTAAAGTAGCACCACGTTCCATTGCTAGAACAACTGGGCCATCCTGCCAAACTGTTCGACCATCGACCAGAGCATAGTGTCCAATCAAATCATCCTCATCAGTTTCAATGGTAATATTCACACGAAAAAGTTCTTTCTTCAACTCAGCGTGAATTTGTTCAATCATCATGGTTTTTCCGTTTCCAGACAAACCAGTAATAAAGATAGGATAAAAACTATTTGCTTTTTTGATGGTCTTTACATCATTGTAGTGTCCGAATTTTACATATCCATTCACTTTAGAAGGAACGTAAGATTCAGTATTAGAGGGAAACTCTATAACATTTGAAACCATTTTAGGTTTTTCTACTTCTACTGGTTTAGCATAAGCAACTACACTTTCTGGAGTAGGAGCAGAAGGTACTAATGATTCACCATAAGGAAAATCATAAATTTTATCAGCGCCTCTTTCTGAGCGTGGAATTCTATCAATCAGAAACCAAGGTTTCATGACATTCTTTGTTTTGAAATCAGCATCTTCGATGAATCTGTAAATATCATCTCTAGAAAAAGTACTGCTTCCACCGAGAAAGGAGCGTAAACTATCAATCGCTTTTTCTTGTCTTTTAGTAAAACTCATAACAAAATCTCCATTTGGAGGGTTCACAATATGAGAAAAGTCATCTTTTCTCATTTCCATAATTATATTATATCAAAAGACCAAACCTTTGTCAAGTCTTTTTTTCACTTCAAGCAACTTTTTTGATAAAAGCATTGAGTAACAAGCGATTCTGTAACTTACCACTTGTATTCTTTTTCAATGCTCTTCGTATCATTGCTTTAGTAGCACCAACTTCTACTTTATCCATGTGGTCTACTTCATCAATTTCAAGACCTTTTGTATTGATGATGTAAAGTTCATCATAAGATGTTTTTGTTTCAATCAAAAACTTCTCTTTACGAAACTTAGCAACTTCTGAATCTAATGGATATCTTTCCATTATGTAAGACATATCCCCAGCAGTTCTTCGACCAGTTCCAGAAGTCAGAAAAAATCCAAGAAGATTTATTCCAAGTGAATTTTTAAGTGCTGAAAGAAAAATTGAAGTGGTATCCATTTGTCTACCATTTTCTCTTTTAGAATAAGTTCTAGTTCTAGTCACAGGATCATCAATGTGTAAGTTTTGTCTTTCAACTCTTCTTCTAACATTATCAGAATCAAGATAATGATTATCTCTGTTACTTTGACCATCAGTAAGAAATACAGCATTAACGATTTGTGCTTTTGTTTTAGTTTTGAACTCTTCAATAACTGATTTAGCACAAACAATTGTAGAATCTAATGGTGTTCCACCCAAAGAAAAATTAGCAGGCATTCCAAAATATGGTTCATTATAATGTCTGTAAGCATAATAATTTGAAAAACTGTGAGCAATCATCAATACATTTTTGTATGCTTCATTCAATTCACGATTTCTCATTTTAGAACTAAACAATGTCATCAAACGTAGATTAGTACTTACTATCAATTCATGTTTCTTGTAATCTGCTACTTTCTTTCCAGCACGGGTAGTATCAAGTGTTGAATTTCTATTTTCATCACTATAACTATAATAAGGTCTATGAGAAGATGAATCACCATAATCTCTATAATGGTCAGAAAAAGCATAAACTTCAAAAGGAATCTGAACTTTTTGACAAAACATAGTTAAGTTTATCAACTGCTCAATTGTATCTTTCATATATCCATGCATCGAACCTGACCAATCAATGAACATTACCATTCCATGATTTTTACCTTCTGGTAAATTGGTAATTTGACGAAAAAGATTCTCACTATATTTGTAAGCGTGAATCTTATTCATATCAAGATTTCCTTTTTTAGAAGCGTATGCTCTTCGATGAATATCAGCAGCTTTTTTCATTTCAAACTCTTTGACCATGTAACTAATCATCTTACCATTTGCTGTTTTGAATTCTCTCAACAACTTGTTTCCATATTCTACAGCACCATCTTGTGAATTGTAGTACTTACTCAATTCTTCTTGAATAACTTTATGGTCAATTACAACTGATTCAGTATTGATTTTAGGAAAAGACAGATATGTAGGAACTATTACATTCTCACTCATATCTGCTAATTCTTCTTCTTTATCTCTAAATGCTTCATCAGTTAATGAGGTAGGGTCATTTTCTTCTTCATGAGCAAAAAATTCTCTATCACCATATGGGTCACTTTTTCCACCCTCAAAATTATTTGAAGACCTTTCAGTATTGTCTGCTTCTTCGGATTCTTCACTTTCTGAACCAGAAGCACCATTTTTCTTTGAATCATCTTCTTCTGAATCATCTTCTTCACCTTCTGAACCAGAAGCACCATTTTCTTCTGAATCATTTTCTGAATCATCTTCTTCTGAATCTTCATAATCATTAGAGTCATGGTCATCGTTCCATTCAGAATCATCGTCAAATTCATCGTAACTATTATCTGTTTCAGATTCATTTTCTTTACACCACTCATAAAGAGCATCGGTAACCTCAACTACATCTTCCCAAGTCTCAGTTCTTTCAACTTTTTCAACCCATTCTCGCTCTTCATCCGAAAACTCAACTCCGTAGTCAGACCCTGCTTTGGTATATAAATTAATACGATCAATCAAACCAAGATCATTAGGAATAACTCCCATCTTTCTTAGTCCGAAAAAATCTTCATCCATCAATTCATTATATCCACCAGCCATACACTTTCGAGCACCAGCAAATTTTCTTTTGATTTTCTTTTCGATACGAGCATCTTCAATTACGTTTAAAAAGGATTTGTAACCTTTTCCTTTTTTACTTATTGAAGAATGCCAACCTTCTTCTGGTGTCCAGAGAGCGTGACCAACTTCGTGGGCACAAAATAAATCATAGACATTTGAACCAGGCTTCCATTTAAGGATAGGTAGGTACAACACACGATTTTTGATATCGAATGCTGCTGTAGGGATTTTCTTGTGTTCTACAGAAATGTTCTCTGCTGCCATCAATTTAGCAAGCATTGATTTCTGTTCAACTAAGTCTGTTTTCATCATAATAAAATCTCAAAAAAATGGTTATTTCTTAACCTCACATTATAATTGTAACAAATAACGAAACGTTTGTCAAGTCTTTTCTTCACCTGGCGTAACTTTTTTGTAATTTGATACCAATTCATCTGTTCCATCTTCCAATCCAGCAGGAGATTTTGAGTAGTCGCCTGTTCCATCGTCAAGATGCTCATATCCAGAAATTTTTCCCGAATACTTATTTAAAAATTCTTTTCGTAATATCTTTAATGATTTTGACATTTTTCCTCACTTTCATTTACTATTATATAGCATAACGATAACATTGTCAAGTCTTTTTTTTACTGATCTGAAGAAAAATCTTTTGTAAGTTTTGTTTTGGGAATGTTTGCTGAAATCCAACCTAGAAGTTCTCTCTTGACATCTGCTTCTGGAGCAATCGTTTTTCCTTCTCTTTTGAAGGTTAGGTAGGTAAAATCTTTGATTATCATATCACCATGCATGGTTCTTATTGGTTCTTTTGTTTTAGGGTCAACATAAGGAATTGTATTTTCTCTATTATTGAGAATTACTCTAACACCACCATTCAGGCCTCTTGGAAGTTTCCCTCTAATTACATCATACATACTTTTAGCAGCACCTTCGTGAGAAAGTAACATTATGTCTTCTGGAACAACTCGGGCACGATTTCTATTGTTCACGATTGCTACAGCATAATTTGTAAGTACCCATGTAAGATGTATATTTTTAGAATCGTATCCTGCTTCAGTCAATTTTGGAATGACATCCCCAATATCAGAAGCATCTTTCATTGTGATATCAAACATGATATTAGGCAATCTGTCAGAGTTAGCATCTCTAAGTAAAAGGTCAAGTGATTTGTCTTTGATACCATTTTTCTTGACAAACATATGCATTTTGTAAACATCTTTAGGATTTTTTAGATTCAATCCTTTTATCTCTGGAAATTTATCTTTTACATCTGCCATTTTCATGAATGCTTTTTTCCATTCATCTACATCACGAATTTTGAAAAGTTCACCTTGCATGAAGTTTTTTATCGCAAATCCCTTGCCACTTCCAGCACCACCAGCCAAGAAGACTATCTGTCCATACTTCTTGCCTTGCTGATACATTATCAGCTTTTCCTGTAGATATTGTGAGAATGTTAACATAAAAGTATTTATAATATTCGATAAACACTAAAAATCATTGATATGTTTGGTGAGAGCGTCTAATTTATGTTCTTTGAAATATTCTGGTAATTTATCTCTGTTACCAATTGGTTCTGTATTTTTTTGTTCTAAAATTTTAAGTTGAACGTTCCAAGGAGTATATCTCAAATCTATAAGTTCCGTATTTCTTTCATGTCTTTGAGCATGCTCTTTTGGTAACGAACCATTCATCCATAGTTCTAGATTCTTTTTAGTTAAAGGTACTTGTCGAATACCAGACACAATACAATCGTCAGCACTAAGCACGTTAGGAATTCCATCACTTTTATCACCTCTTAAAATGTGTTCTTTTAAATATTCTTGAGGGTCAACACCATTTAAAAACTTCTTTGTAGCAGGGGAGTATTGAAACACGTTTTCTTCACGTTGTAGTTGAACAAAATCTTTATCGGATGAAACAATCAATACTTTCTCTCCTTCTACCCTCTCCCTCATTGTCATAACACCGATAACATCATCTGCTTCAGCAGTATCAACTTCTATCAAACGATAGGGAAAATTCTCTTTAATTTCTTTTTTGAGTTGGTTGAACATCTCAAAAATTTCACCCCAATCTACGGATGAAGCTTCTCTTCCAGATTTTCTCATTGCTTTATATTGTGGAAAAAATTCTCTTCTCCAAGAGTGTTTCCCATCGCAGCATATTACTAGTTCTCCATATTCATCAAAATATTCTCTTCTGTATTTTTTCAAACTATTCAATGTCATATGTCGAACAATGTTTATATCCGCTTTTCCATTTTTCATCGACATTGATGCCGCCGCAAATAAAATTTGACTCATATCAATTAATATCATTATTTTTTCCCTTTTTTAAATTTTTTATTTCAATATCTATTTCTTTCAGTCTTCCTTCAATTTCAGCATTACTGGAATCATCAAGTTTTCCACGAACTTCAGATAAACAAAGCATTTCATTCAATAGACTTTTTCGTGTTCT
>VTLG01015485.1_pt1 | contig 10985 bp, 12 predicted proteins | sample 4694571 | NCBI WGS metagenome assembly VTLG01 (sample SAMN12604809, study PRJNA352737) | marine metagenome | biome: ENVO:00000447; feature: ENVO:00000209|ENVO:00000569|ENVO:01000036; material: ENVO:00002151; isolation source: viral sequences binned using virsorter ... | reverse complement strand
CTGAATCGCCAACTTCTAAACTAAAACTAGCAGTTGCTGATTCAACATAATTGCCATTCCATCCATGAGATGCGCCCATTTTTGCTCTAGCCATTATCTACCTCCTTAACCTGCGTTGATAGCTGCAATAGCGTCTGGGTCATTACCATCGGTCATTAAAGCCCCATTAACCATCCATGCAGTATCATCTACAGCAATTAATCTAACACTATCACCAGCTTTTCCACCTAAAGTTTGAGAATCATGAACGAAGTCTAGATTATCATAACTCGCCACTGTTCCAATAGCTGTAGCGTGGTCAATAGATTGAGCGCTAGATTTAGTCTTAGTAGCTGAATTAACGGTTAGTGTTCCAAAGAAACAATCGCCAGAAGATGCTACAATAGTAGCTCCAGCAGTAGTATCTATAAAGAACACGAAGTCAAATACCATACCAGCTTCAGCACTAGGTAATGTAACTTCAATAGCAGCAGCATTTACAGCTATTAACTTACCTGAATCTTCAGAAGTTAAAGTTGTAGCAGCTGTTAAAGTTTTAACACCTAAGTTTTTCCCACTTTTTAGTAAGTCTAACTTATTGTCAGCTTTATTTTGTCCATATAAAGGATTTGCCATAATCTACCTCCCTATAGCCAGATAGCATGAGATTCAGGCATTGACCATTCCATCCCAGCTTCTGTTAAGATTAAATCTACTCTTCTGTCGACCCCAGAGTTTTCAAGTGTTTGCACACCAACGTAGACTGAAGTGTCCCTATTTAAACCATTACCAACTAATGGTCTATAAGCACAATTCTTCATGTTAACACCAACCATTTTAATATGAGTACCATCTAAGTGAATATTTCTAGCAACATTCATATCACCATAAGGTGTTGAGAATGTAGTAATATCTACACCTAAGATTTTTTTCTTGCCAGTCATAGCAAAATCAGCTCTAAAGTTTGAAGATACTTCTAGATTATTTTTGAAATAACCACCAAGTTTATGCATCCAATTATATACTGGAGTACTCACAAAGTATAATGTTGCACCACCGTTGTTGTATCTTGGGTCTAAGAAATTAGACATATCATCCAAGAAATCATCAGCAGTTTTAGTTGCTGTATCTAAACTAAACTGGTTACCGTAACCTAAGATATAATCAACAGCACCTTGAGTAGTATAGTAATCATCACTTTGTGAACCAAACAATAAAGAAGATTCCATATCCCATTTATGTTCAATTAGCTTTTCTTTCCAAACTCTTGCCCACTCATTACCTTCGTATTTAAGGTTAGTTGCACGAGCAGTGTTTGTCATAGCCATTGAAGTTTTCCAGATTTGAGTTCTTCCATAGTTTGTAACATATGGTTGGTCTTTCCATGTTTCTGGATATCCACTTCCTTCATCATGAGAAGAACCTACAACATAACATCTTGATGATTCAAGTCCATTACCAGCTGCAGTACCTGCAATTGATGTTGTGGCTGTTACATCACCAACTGGAGTATTAACACCAAGAACACCAGCGAAATAGTCATCACCAGCATCTTTAGCTTTTACAACAGTTGCTTCAACAATAGCAGCCTCACCATGAGTATGAGCAGTTGGAGGCGAAGTTGATTCATCTTGGAATGTTACATCGTTTACTTTAATTATAGCATAAGAACCCATAGCTCCAGCTGCACTAGCAGCAAATGGAATCTTAACTAACTGATTTGGTAGGAAAAATTTAGGCTGAGTGCCATCATCACCTAATAAAATATCAGTTGATGTATTTCCATATATATTTTGTAGGTTACCTTGATTTTTATAATCTGCAACCATTTTTACATATACTTTATTTCCAGCAGTTTCATACTTATCATATTGAGTAGTTTGATTAGAACTTTGATTTTCTACCCATGTTGAACCGTCATTTGAAAATGCTGAAGGATAAGCATATCTTTTGTGGTATGAACCTCTTTTTTCAGTAAATTTGAATTGAGGGTCATCCGTTGGTTTTTTGCTTACTTTGCTCACGAAACGAAAAAATGGGTCTTGTGCTATAGCAAGCTCAGAAACTCTGTCACCAAAGTTATACTTTCGCCTTAAATCGCCAGTATCTAAACCAGTACCAGCGCCAGGACCATTGCCTGCTACATCTGTAACCCCTAAATTCGTTAACTGAACAATATCGCCATTAAACGTTGACATATTGTCTCCTTAGTTAATTTGAGTTAAGTCAGGCTAGATATCTTGTACTAACCTAACAGTTCTTCGATGTTTCCATCTGAATTTAATAGTGCGTCAAAAGCAGCATCAGTTCCAGAAACTGGAGCACCAGCATTATTTGAAGCACCTTGGCTAGTAGGTATGTTACGGACACCTTTCATTTGATTAAGCATATCTTGCTTTGTAGAATTTGCAACATTTTGAGCTGCTTGATTCTTGTTTACAATAAGCCACATATCATCAAAACTCATTCCTTCAGTAGAGAATTTATGTTGTGCTTCTTGAACAAAACTAGCAAACTCTTGTGCTGTAAGTCCTTTTTCTTTGATAAAATTCATAGCTTGAGCATCAAGTTTTCTATTGTGTTCTACTGCAGCATCTTCTTGATTTTGATGCTGTATAATTTCACCAGCTCTTTGCTGAACTACTTTATCTACCATATTGTTAAAAACTTTAGCTGAATCAGAATTAGGGTCATTGACCATATCATCTGAATTAAACTCAAAGTCTTCACTTAATCCAAGTTGACTTTTAACATCTTTGTTAACTTCACCACCTTGTTGAAAGTAATCTCTAACATGATTTACTAAACCACTATCTTGTTTCATCGCGTCTAACACTGGAACGAAAGGTTTCAACTCATTAAGTTGGGCTCTCAAACTCTGTGCCTCACGACTGGAATCACTATATCTTTTTTTAAGATTATTAACTTCAGATTCTAGTGTACCTGGTTTTGCCTGTTGCTGTGTTACAGGGTCCTGTTGAGGAGTTTCTGTAGTACTTGCTTCTGGCGAATCTCCCTCTGAGACAAGGCTGTTAACATTGTCTTCTAAGGCAGTAAAGAAATCGTCACTCTTGGAGCCAAGAACTGTATCTTCTACTGTTTTTGGGTTACCTTGTGTGTCTTTATCCATTGTTTTTCTCCTTATATTTCATCATAATATAAATCTATTGATTGTTTAATTCCAAATTCTTTTCAAAATCTTTTACTTTTTCTTGTGTTCTTTCTAGTTTATGCTTAGCATCTGTTTCTATTGCTCGCCTAAGTACTTTCTGCATAGCTTTGCTATCTATTTCATCTTTATATATAGCAGATTTAGAATCTTGAACCTTCTTACTTACTTCTACAGACCCTTGCATAACCTTTTGTTTTATACCTGCTTGAACAAGTTGTCTTTCAAGTGTTTCAATAGTTCCACTTAAATCTTTAACTTTCTCATCTTTTTGTTCTAATTGTTGTTTTAATTGAGAATATAAACTTTTACGTTTAGCAATTCCTTCCTTATTCCTAACATCTGTTTCAGCAAGAACTGCCATATCATCAACAACTCCAAGTTGCATCAATTGTTTTAATTCTTCTAAATAAGCCCATCTATTAACAGGTAATGTAGAACCTGATACTATTTTAACATCAAATTTTGCAGTTTCGTAATCTCTCCATTTTCCTATAGCTTCACCAAAATCATTATACATAGGTACATTTATTTCAACAGACCTATCTTCTTTAATATTATTTGGTTGAATAATTCTAAATACTTTATGTGCTGTATAAACGCTTTGTGAATATTGTTTTATTACTTCTCCTAATTGTCTTAATCCTGGTTCTATACAATGCTTTAACCAATATTTAATTCTTCTTGTTCCGTACTCATCCATAGCTAACATACCTTTATAGGGCATATCTTTACTAGCTCCTGTATCTCCCATTTGAGAAGAAAATATACCAGCTAAATATTCCATATCTTGCTTTCCTGTTTGTGTTAAACTGAAAAATGCATTATTTAACTGAAATGGTTGGACAGGTGTAGGGGGATTGTATCCTTGTCTCATTGGCAGTAACGCTCCTGGAGCAGAAGAATATTTTTCCCAATAATCTGTATCTACACTACCTTCTTCGTACATCCATCTCAAACTACTCCCCAACGATGCATTATGTATCATAAGTTGATGAGCTTTGTTCATTTCCCTTTGTTTACCTATTAAAGGCGATACAGCACTCATAGGAAATGGAGTACCTGTCCATTTATAATGAAAAGGAACGATAGGATATTCTGTTATAGGTAAGTATTTTTCATATAACAATTTATCTCCTATTACACAACATAGTTTAATTCTATTTTCATAAAACTTAACAGCATCTACAACCTTAGAAGACATATCTTCATTTTTAATTAATAGTTTATATTCTTCTTCCGATATAACACTATTTTCTACTTTAGATGCTTCTTCTTGTAGTTGATGTTCCACTTCCATTCTATATGATTCTAATTGTTGAGCCATCATATCTTGTTCTTTTTTAAGTTCAAGCTCCATTCTTTCTTGTAGCATTTTTCCACCCTGAACAGCTTCTTGTAAACTAACCTGAGTCTCTTTAAATTTAACCATCATTTCAGCTTGCATTTCTTGAGTCTTTGCATCTGCTGCTTGTTTAATTTGTGCAATCTTTTCTTTATCAGGTGGAACTCTATAAAAAACATTATAAAAAGCAATTTTTTCTTTTTGATATAACTCAAAGAATTCTATTAACTCATTTTCTTTTTCTGAATAAAGTGAATTATTACCATTCATATCTTTATATCCAAAGTCATGTTGAGTCATATCAGTACTTTTTTCACTATAATTTTCATACTCAGTTTCATTAGATGATGCTGCCATTATCTTTCGTTTGCTATCAGGGTACAATTGGACTAGGTGTCCTTTAGGGAGTATTTTGCGGATTAGTATGTAGGCAGCATCTCTAAATAAAATGTCTCTTGATTTATTATCCACATAAATATCAAATGGGTCTGGCTGTTGTATAACTACTTCACCCATACCTCTATCTGCATCATGGTCTACAGTAACCATTAAGTATCCCATAGATTTAGTTACAGCATCATTAACAGCATTAGAAAACAAAGTACTTCCTTCAGAACCATGCCATATATAATCAGCAATATCAGCAAATACTGTAGCAACATCAGAATCACTACCTTCTGCACCTACTGCTTGCCATCTAGGAGTTTGAGCTGTCGCATAGTAGTTTAACATTTCTACTACAGGTATAATTCTATTAATAGTAAATGTAGGCATACCTTGTTCTTCAAGAGCTACTTTTTCATCAGCAGTTAACTGATTGTCATTAGCAAAATCACAACCTTTTTGATTTATATATTCCCATTGTATTCTACTATCCGTTTTAGAATACTGATAAATTTCATTTACCATAGCAGGTATTTTCTTCATACCTTTAGATTTATAAGCCATTTAAAATCTCCAATTTATTCCTGTACTTACGTTATATTCTCTTCTTCCATAATAACTTAGTTTTTTACCCTCAATGAAAACCCCAATATGCTCACTTAGATTAGCTCCAACCAGAGCGCCAATGTCATATTGCTCCTCACCCCCATCGTATGATTTCTCTGTCAAACCAACAGATGACAGGAATGAGTTTACCCAGAAATGGGAGTAATACTTGTTACCGCCCAAATAAAAATCTAAACCTACAACAATACTAGCTTCTGCCTGCCATTCTTTTTCTTTATTATCTTCATTATATCTTTTTATAATATGTGGCATATGGTATTCATAAAACTCTGAATCAGAATATGCAACTGCATTGGAATCTGGGTCTTCCCAATAATAGTCAGCATCTTCATAATAATATTCCCAATATCCTTCTTCTGTAATAGGGTCTGTTTCTATCCATATATAATAACTATCAATTTCTCCATTATCATTTAAATCATGTAAAGGCACTAAATAATCTGTATAACCATATTCATATGCTAATTCCCACCAAGGTTCTTCATAATCATTATAAGCAGGATGCCCATATACAGGATGTCCCATTATATTAGTTCCAAGTGAAAATATAGCAGGACCAAGTTCTTTTTTATATCTAGTATCTATGAAAGCAAATTGCAAGTCTCTACTTTCTTTTTCTAAATATTTAATTTTTGCAATAAAACTTTTATTAGACCATTTAAACCAATATTCTTGGTCTATAAATTCATGTCCTCTATTTCTATTTGAAGATATAGATAACAAATATTCAAGACCATTAACAGCACCAAATAATGCATTATCACTTAATTGACTTTCATCTCCTTTGTAAAATTTCTTAGAAGACTGATAAGGGAATAAAGCTATTTTCCTTACTCCAAAATTATACTTATAATCATCTTCAAGCTCTATATTACCATTTATATATGGTGTACCCAAAGATACAGACGTATAAATAGTTGAGTTAGAAAAGAAACCACAAAATAAAGTACTGCATAATATAATGCTAGATAAAATACTTTTGAACATTTAGTAATCCGTCTCACCTAAATTACCAAGGTCATTCATCAATTGAGATGTAATATCTTCTCTTAATATTCCTAGAGACATTAAATATTTTCTCATTGCATCTTCAAAACCTGGGTCACCTGGATTGGGTATAAAAGGAGTGCCTTCCATTGTATCTGCACCACGCAATCTTCCCAAAGCAGGACCACCTGTCCATTTAGGCATAGAAGCTAACATTCCTGGAGCTCCACCTCTCATAGCAAATTCTGATGTACCTAATTCAGTTTGAGGTTGTTCAACGAAAGGATTTATTTGTTGAATACTTTCTTGAGCCCTATGTCTAGCTTGTTTAGTCTCTTCCATAGAGTTAATAGCTCCTACAAATAAATCAGGTGTAGATAAAACATCATCTATATTTCCTCCTTGGCTTTGAGTAAAATCTCTTAAATTTTGATAGTCCAAATATCCAGGTCTAAATCCAAAATTGTCTCCCATGTTATTTGCAGTATTCTCTAGGAATTGATTTGGGCTTTCATTCCCTGCTGGATTCCATCCATATGTCATAGCTTCGTTTTCAACAGTACCAGGGTCAAACATCCTGTCAGCTTCTCTGTAAATGTTCATTAGTTTCCATATTTCTTCCATAAAGTCTCCTTAATTAAAATCTACTTCCACTTGAATTTCTTTTTTCAAGTTTATTTATTCTTGTTTCAAATGCATCTAACTTGTCTGCTAATGCATCTAGTTTATCTTTACAATCATCAATACCTGATAAGTCTACTTCAGGAATATTGATTTTTCTATTCTTAAGTTTATTAATCTCTTCTTTAATATAAGTTAAATCTGTAGCTAAAGGAGTTAGACTTGAAGATAAAGATTTTAAATCTTTAAATGTTTCATCATACTCATCTAGTTTATAAGAAATTATTTTCAAATCTCCCATTGATTTAATATTTGCAATTTCATCAGCATTATCTTCTACTTGTCCTGTAATGCTAAAGTATAAACCTGTAGCTGATACAACTATTGCACCTAATGTTACTATAAACTTAAGGTCAAATGTAAACTTACTCTGCTCTCCAATTTCTGTCGGCATAACTTTTTTCTCCTCTTTTTCTTTTACAGTCTCTCTTACTTCTTTAGACTGTTCGCTTAATGCTTCTGCTACTTCATCAATAGTAACAAATTCCATCTCTATTAAAACTTTTCCAAGTGGAACTGACCTGTTGTATGTTATAGCTTCATCTGCTTGTTTGTGTAAAGCTGAAGTTAATTGCTTTTTATTAATATATCCTTTAAATAATAATAAATCACCTAATTTCACGCAACCATCCAATGTTTAGGAGCAGGTCTTTTTTTATAAAACCTTCTCTTTTCCTTACCTTCCTCATGTATACCTACAGGAGGATTAGCATACTTACAAGCATAAGCTAAAGCATCTATTGTGTCATCATGCCCCATCCTAGGGCCAAATGTAACTATCTCATGTTCAAGGTCATAATGGTCTTTCTTTAAATGTATTTGACCTATTGCAAATCTTTGAGCTAAAATTTCTTGAATTCTATCTCTTTTACTCATTCTAGTTCCAGGCTTCTCTTCTTTAAATCTAACACTAAAATCATTTCTTCTTCTAGTCTCAGCTCTTAAAGCTTGAAATATAGGTTTAGACATAGTAGTATCTTCTACTATATATAAACTAGGATGATACATTTTAGAATAATCGAACATATAATCTACTATACCTTTATTTTTTTCACCAGGAATACCTAATACAGGAATGCCTCGTTTTCTTAAGAAATCTATAACATAAATATTATTATCACTATCTACAGCAATAATCATTATAACACTATAGTCGGCATCTCTCCTTGCACTATCAGTGGCTGGGTCAACTCCAGCAAAAATATTTACAGGTTTATGTTCTCCATCTATATTCAAAAAGCATATATCGGATTCTTCGTCATAAAAGAAATTACCTTCATAGTATTTTATATGGTCTCTGGTGAATATAGAGTCATCAGCAGATTGAACTTCCATCATATATTCTTGGAAAAACTTATATGGCTGCCCAGAATCTCTATAGAACTTTTTCTTACGAGCCATTTCTTTTTTACCAAACCAACTATTCCAAAGCATGGTTCCGTCAGACAATATTGCTTTCTTAAGAACTACATCCCAAGAAAAGTCTTCCCCCATTTTAACAGATTTTTCATAATTAACAATAAGGTTATTAATGAAGCTGTCATAATGTACAGGAGTGCCATTAATCCGTAACCTACCAGTCCCAGGCTCAAGAGCAGGAAATACCACAGCAGTGATAAGGTTGGAGTTTTTTGCTCGAGCTTCTGGAGTGATTGTATTATTCTCATCTTCAAAGTCATCGAGTATTACCAAGTCATATCTTTTATGTAACTTAGCTCCACCTCTAATACCTGAAATATTAGATTTAGAGATAAGTTTACATCCATTAGTTGTTTCAACATCTGTTTCTGTCCATTTTGAGCCTTTTAGACTACCGAAATAATACAAAATTCTTTCATTAAATTCCAAATGATATTTTACATAATCCATATTTCCTGTCGCAAGTTTAGCTGTAGCAGATACCCATCCGTAAAACAAAGGGTCTTTAGTAAAACAAAAAGCCTGCAATATATCACACTTAGTAAGTACAGTTTTACCATGACCCCTAGGCAATATAATTGCTACTTGTTTCTTTTCCTTATCTGTAATAGCATCAGCTATCTCATAGTGGAAAGGAGGAGTCTCAGAACGCATAAAATCATCTTGCAAGAATAACTTACCAAATGCAATTAAATCCTTTTTTGCAAGCTCAAGGGCTTCCTCCTGTTTAGAAACATTATGTAGATTAATATTTGCCACTCTTATTTTTACCTTTGTTTTTTATTTTTCTAGCATACTTCTTTGCAGCTTTCTTTCCTTTTGGTGTATATGAAAATTTCTTTCCTGCTACTTTTGGCATTCTTCTCCTCCTTTATCTTCAACTCCTAAATCATCTAATGTTATTATATCATCAAAACTAGGCATGATTACCTCCTTATTATTAGTTCACCATCAAATTTGTCAATAGCTTCTTGAGCTCTATCATCTCTCCAAAACTTACATCCAACATCTACTATGTTAGCTGGTATTTCTTTACCTGGTTCCCACCATGTGCATAAACCAAATGCATTAATACCACCTTTCTTTCTCAATGCACAATCCCAGCAACTAGGTGTTTTCAATTTCTTTTGGTCTTTGGGCATTATCAATCATTTTATCGGTTAATCCTTGAAACTGAACTCCAGTAATCTGTTGTACTTTGGCAGTATTCTTATCTTCTAAATCAAGTATATCAGATAGTTTAAATAAAGCTTTTAACTTAGTATCATCTTTTTCACTAGTTTGAGCTACTATCTTAATATTCTCTAATACAAACTTAGGGTCTAGCTCTAATTCTTCCATTATAGGTTTTAATTCTTCTTTCACAGCAGTATCTATCCTTTCTGTTTTAATTAAGTTTACAGCTTTCATTCTAGCATACCTTTTATTATTGGTAGGGAAAGCCTTAACATAAGCATCTTCAGGGGACATAACTTTAAGATACTGAACGAACAATCTTTCGTTAGCTGTCATATCTCTCCTATTAGCTACTACCTGTTCTGGTGTAGCATTACCTCCAAATGAATATATATTTATTCTTTTATCAGTATCTAAAAATGTGTTCTTAGAAACAACAAAGGTACCTGTGCAAGTACCTATATAGCATTGTTCTCCATTCTTTCTAAGCATACTACCTTTTCTAAGTATTTGAATAACAGACTCATCGTCAGCTAATACCCATTCTCCTATATTAGCTTTTCTCCAGTCTTTGTTTATTTTTAAGGTAGGAGGTGCTTCAGATATCGTGTCATATACGACATGTTTTACTTTATTCACCTTGTAAGTTCTCATTAACTCTCTCCGACAATATATAGGTTACCTAGGGTTTCAAAGTCTTCTTCATCAAAGTAGTCTTCAAGATAATCCCAGTTTGAATCTATAGGACCCATCTTAGACTCTCCTACTTCATCAATACCTTCTACTATATATTCTACAGTACCCTCTTCAGGATTGACTGCAATCTCTAGAGTATATACTAGACAGCCATCCTTAAGTTTTTTACGTTCTTTTTTTATTTTCTTATCTTTAATCATATCATAATATAAGCAATGTGAATCAATTTACCAAAAAATTGATGAACCTAAACAACAGTTGCTACTGTAGCTTAAGTCTTATCTTAATTTAAAAAAGTTAAAAATCAAAAATTATAGTAATAGTTTAATAGAAATTAAATTTAAAAGCAACACTTTTTTTAGTGTCCTAAGTTACTGAAAAACAAGTACTTAAGTTTTTGACTATATCGAAAAAAGAATCTGTGTAATCAATCCTAAAAGGTTTCAAAAATTGGGGCATTTTAGTGGAGGGCTCAATTATTAATTATAGCCACCCGAAAACCATTTTTTCTATATGCGTTTT
>VTLG01013794.1_pt1 | contig 10985 bp, 14 predicted proteins | sample 4694571 | NCBI WGS metagenome assembly VTLG01 (sample SAMN12604809, study PRJNA352737) | marine metagenome | biome: ENVO:00000447; feature: ENVO:00000209|ENVO:00000569|ENVO:01000036; material: ENVO:00002151; isolation source: viral sequences binned using virsorter ... | reverse complement strand
TTATTAAGGTTGGATTCTACCTTCTCTTACAGCTTTATCGATTTCTTCTTCGTACTTCGCATACTCATTGACTGTCATCTTTGCAATGGCAGCATTAGACCATACTTTCTTTGTAGGAGCCTCTGATGCCTCTGCTTTTTTAGTTTTACTAATTGCTTTAGCAGCTTCTTTTTTAGCAGTCTGTTCTTCTTTCTTACTATACTTACCAAGCCCTCGATCCATTTTATATAAATCTAAAGCTCTTCCAGCTAGTGAAGCATTGCTCGTATTTTCATACAACCAATCTTGAATAACAGGATCTTGCTTTGCAGCCCATTCATGAAAATCGTCTTTTGAACGAAGATCATTAAAATCAGGATGCAATTTTAAAAGTTCTACTTCAGCTTTTTCTTTTGCAATTTCTTCCTGTTGAACTTGAAGATTTTGATACTTAGTCTCCATCTCTTTTGTTCGACTATCCGCTTTATTCATGGCAATGGTTTCAACCATTTCATAAACATCAGGATACTCCTTTCTCCAGGATTCTAATTCGTCCTTGGATTTAGGCGGAATAAACTGCTTTGATGATTGTTCAAGTTGAGTTCTTAAAGTTCGAACTTCATCTTTATGCTTTCCGAGTGTAGAATCATAGTGTCTTTTCAAATCGTCATAACGTTTCTTAAAGACACGGTCTTCGGCATTCTCAGGGCGTTCAGTTGAAGGAGTTGCCTTACCATCTAAGCTTGCAATTTCTTCTGATGCTTTGGTGTCCTTTTGAACGGTTGCTGTCTCTGCTTTCTCTTTTTGTTCTCGATTAAATTTTGCTAACTCACCTCTAGCAAATGCTTCAGTTTCAGCATCGTCTGTTTCTTCACGAGTCTTACTATAAAGTTTTACTTTTGGTTTCTTAACTAATTTAGGTTTAGGAACTTCAACTTCAGTTTCTTGCGAAACCTTAGTTTCGTTTTCTTTGTTTTCCATTATTTTTTCCTCTTAAGGTTGAGTGCCTTATGGATAAGGGTAGCTCTTATACTGTCTCCATATTTTGTGGGCTGGTCATTAAACCTGCTGTTTCAGTAGGTTGTTCTGTACCAGGTGGCACATTGTTTTGGTTTTCCATCTGAGCTTGCTCAATGTCAGGGCTAATTACATCAGCCATAAAATTTTGCACAGCTTCATTTTCATCTTGTCCACCATATCGTTGCATTGCAAATCGCTTTACAACTGATAGTGGAAAGATAACATTAGGTTCATCTGATCCAAGCTGACCAATAACTGATGCTAAGTCTGGAAAGATTTTACTTAATGCTTCTTTAACAGATGGAGATAAAGCAGCTTGTAAGCTTTCTATATCTTCATCCGATAAATTTTTTACTCCTGGGTATTTTGTCGTTAATGGACCATCTTGTGATTCAACTACAGGAGGTGTTACCTGAGCCTGTGTAGGTTGTTGTTTTGGCATAACTGGAACTTCAGGTATCATAGGTTTTTTATCAATTAATCCAGTTGTTGTAATTTTATTTCCAGGTCCTATTGCCATTATGCTAATACCTCTTTAGTTTTTTTCTTTTTAATTAATTTACTAATTAATAAACTTATTTGTTCAACTAATAAATTATAAATATATCCTCGTAATGTAAACTTAGCTTTACCTAAAGTATATTTTACATGTTGAATTTTGTATTTCATTATATGTAGCCAAAATTTTGTAAGCCATTTATTTGTTTTCATTTTTTTAGCAGTTGGCATTGCCCATATCCAATAGCCTTTTAATTCATCTTTAGTCCATTTATCTAAAGTATAATCCCAATGAGTTTTATAATCTTCATTTGAAATAAATCCTTGTCTATTTAGTTCTGTACAAATAACACTACCAGTAACTGTTTCAATAAAACTAGATCCAGCATCTGCAACAGTTTCTAGAACTCCTTCTGCAACTTTACCAACACCTTTTACAACTTCTTTACCAACTCCTGAGCCTATTAGCATACTTGCTCCAGCTACATAAGGATTTGTTAACATGCCTCCTGTTGCTAATCTACCACTTAATGTTTTACCTAAAACATTTTGAGTCATATATTTAACAGCAACATCACCAGCCGCACCTGTCATTTTTTTAGTAATATAATTTGTTAAAACTTTTCCACCTACATTAAAAGCAGTACTTACAGCCTGTTCTTTCCATGTTGGACGAGCTGCTCTTGCTGCATCACTTATAATTTTTTTATAATCAGGTTGCTCAACTCTAGTACCTTCAGTCATCTTCATAACTTTTTCAAGTGCTGTAGGCTCTGTAGATTCAGGAGTTATAGCTCCTGGAGTATAAGTTATTGCCCGACCTTCAGTTGCACCAACTTCTTTAGTTGTAAACTGTCCTGTAGTTTCATCAAACTCTGTTCGATATTGACCAGGTGTTTCTCGAATAATTCTTTCTGTTTGTGCACCAATATTAGGTGCATTCACTAGTTCTGTTTTTTCTTTTTGCCCTTCATAAGCTTCAAACTCAGATAAGTTTGGTGATACCACTTTAGGCTTTGTATCAACTTCTACGTATTCGTAGACTCCCATTTCATTTTGAACTAGTTTAGCTACCATTTATATTTTTTCCTTATTGTGTTTCTGTGCCTGCGGTAGGTTTAATATTTGCCGCACTAAAGCCAGTTTCCCCTGGCAACGGTACAGATCCCGTTCCAATGTTGCTACCTCCAACTCCTGTTGGATCTGTTGCCGAAGCTCCTGGAGGTACAGGACTAACCTGTCCCATTTGGCTTTGTCCTCCAACAGCGGCAGTATTGTTTTGATTTCCATTTGCTAACCCCATTATATGTGCATAGATCGCAGCTTTTTCTGGATCATTAATTAATTGATCTGGATCGATATCTAACGATTTCGCTATTTCTTTTAAGCATGTGTGCCATCTTACAAAAGGTGCTAAAGCAGGATTTGATGCTGTTTGCATAAACGTCATCAATCTTTGTGATCTTACTTCTTTTTGCATTAATGAAGATGTTCCTTGTGCTTTAATTTCCAGATCACCTTTGATATGTGGAGTCTCATCATTAAATTGCATATTCCAATGAAACAATGCTTCTCCTAGAGGTTTTATTAAATAGTCATCAATATTTTTAATAACTGTTTTAATACTTAAAGCTGCAGCTCCCATTAACATGGACATCCCTGCTGCAGTTCGTGTTGTTGATTGTACTCCTGTTGCTCCGTGTGAGTATGAAGGAATACCTGTTGATTCATCTGCAAGTTGTCTAAACTTGTCAAACATCATTAAATTCTCATGAGCCGTATTTGGAAACTTAACACCATGAATTGCTGCTCCTGGTTGTCCACTTTGTCTTCTAAAGATTTTACCAGGAAAGACTTTCATATCTTGACCTGGAACTAATAATGTTTCATCAACATCAAAGACTAAATTTCCTGCTAACGCTAAGTTATCAATCGCCATTCGTGCATGACCATTCATAACTTGTTGTGAATCTTCCATGTTTTCTGGAATACCGACTCCAAAAAATTGATACGGATTAATTTCATAAGGTGAAACTAAGTACGGAAGTCGTGTTGGTGTAAATGGATTTTCCACCAATCGAAGAATATGCCCACCACAAATCCACGCATTAATATGAACAACGTCATTGGACGTTTCATATTGAACCCCATATTCATCAGCTAGTTTTTTATCAATAGCTCCCCAAAACTCTAAAATCTCAAATCTGTTTTTATAAAGTGTTGAAATATTTTCTCTATCGTATAGAGATGATTCATAACCTCGTGTTTGATAATTCGGTCCTGTTTCAAGACAAGCACGAATAGCCCCTTCTCGAAACATAGGTTTATCAATTAAATCTTCTAACTGTTGTTTATTATAGGAATGACGTTGAATAACATATTCACAATCATTAATATTCGTTGCATTTGGATCTGGATAAAAATCCCAACAAGAAACGGCTTCTATTGATGGAATTGATTTTGTTTTAGCAACATAAATATTATCAACGTTTCCTTCTTCATCTTCTACCGTATCATAACTATGATATGTCTTAGCATCAGTAAAAGGTCCTTTTAAAATTCCTGTACCTAATAACGACATTTCAAAAAAGACATGTCGTAAAATAGTAATAGCTCTGCTTTCTTCTAATTGATCATGGATTAGTTTTTCCATTTGTTCTGCAGCTAATCTTGCAGGTTCAATTTGAGGTTGACCTTGTGGTGCAGAGCCTGCTGTAAAACCTAACTCTTCATAATCCTGTGCAATATTCTTAATTAAATCTGTGGCTGTTGCTCCTGGTGCTAATGATTTTCCATCACCATCAAAACCATAGATATCATTAACAATATCTTTTGTTTTTAACTGATCAGGTGATTTTTGACCATTCATTTGCCCAGCTTGTGGGTTTAAATGGGCATATTTATCAATATTTTCAGGAACCGTAGTAGGTCTTACACCTAAAGGAAACTTTCCTTGAGAGAATAAAACTTCTATAATTTGTCCAAAGGATGCTAATACTTTTGTTTTTGTTATTTTAACAAAGACTTTTGACTGCTCATTAGTACGAAAAGCCATTTCAGGTCCATAAAGACCTCGATAGTTTCGATATGCCTTAAGCCATCTCTTCTCATCATATAATTTAGAAGTCTCAGATTGCTGAAACTTCTGTCTTATATAACCGACTAAAGGACTAACTTCCTCTGTATACGGTTTTTTAGCCATTAATTAAGCCTACTAGTAATCTCTTACTTCTGCTTTTTTAAAAATTGATGCGTCTACTTTTTCTTTTTTGCCCATTGAGCCTGATTCAGATCCTAAATCACCTTGTTTAATTTTTTGATTTAGATTCATTTGTAGTTTATCATTAGCTCTTTTAGCTACATCAGCTCCAAGGTCGCCTTGTTTAATTTTTTCTAACATGTTTTCTCCTTCTTATTTATGGTTTTGGTGGATAATAATCTTTTCCTTTTAAAAGATCAGTTTCCCCGTATACTTTATTAGTTTTTATTTTCTTTTTTTTAAAAGTTGCTTTTATTCCGCCATAGATATTTTTAATTTTCGTTTTATATTTATCTAAAACGATTTTATTAGCTTCTTGTAAATCTTCTAATTTTAATCCCATTAGTAATCTTTTTCGTCAGCTTGTTTAAATAATGATTCTTGTACATGTTCAGATCCTGATTTTGTAGGATACTGATTATTTTGCAAAGCAGTTTCAGATTCACCTTTACGAGGTGCATCTTTAGCAAAGTCAATATTCATTGATTCCCGATTTGGCTGTTTGCCATCAGGTGCTGCACCAAGATCTCCTTGTTTTATTTTTGCTTTTGGATCGAATTTAGTTTCCATATATTCCTCTATAGTTTTATTTTCTTAATTGATAGTACGTTTTTAGTAGGTATAGTGGTGTACGATCCACCTTGTTCGATTTCATGATTATCTTCAAAACTTAAATCTGACATAATCACCGTTGTCTTTGTTGTCTCTGCCATTAACCATCCTACACTATAGCAAACCGCAGTCTTTGCCTTTTTAATTTTATTTAAATTTTCCCAATCTGATGATGAGACAATATCTTCCCATGCTACGAGAACGAGTTTATAAGGAAAATTCTTTTTATCTATTTCAGGTAATTTTTCTTTCGACACAAGTTATTAATATCCAAATATTCTATCAACAGGGGTAAATTGTGGTCTTGTTGGTGAGTTAAATCGTTTGGCATAACTTGTATGCATCGGTCGACTCATACAACCATAGCGTAGTGCATCATAAGCGTGATCTTCTACATCTGTATTAATATCCTCAGGATTACTTTCATCCAAAGGTAAAATCGGTAAGGTACGAATTAAATTTCTGCAACTAGAAAAAATTCTTAAACCAGGTTCTTTCTTTTCATTTTCACTGGGTTTAAGTCGTTTGTGAATTTCTAACTTTCCACTAATTCTACTTTTAGGAGTTCGATCGGAGGGTCTCCAACGACAGCCTTGCTGTACCATGGTTTCCGCAATACTCGGTCCTATATCTCCACGTTTAGCCCAAGTACTCGCATCTAAAACTCCGTAGCGTATATATTCTCCCTTTTCTAATTCTAAGACTTTTCGTGCAAATACATCTGCCGTAATCTTTTTGGTATATAGTTCTCGATATATCCATAGGTTATTATCATAATCAATAGCAAACCAAAGAACACAAGCAGGAGAACTGTAGCCCCAGTCTGCAGAACGAAATCTTTGCCAACCTTTAGGGATCTCAAAAGGATCCACCACGTGAGTGTTTTTATTAAATTCAGGAAACGCAGAATCTTCAAATGCATCCCAATCTCCATCTAAGAATTGTTTACGTTGTATTTCAGGTAATGATGCCAGCATCGCATAGTAGTCATCGGTCTGCATCAAATAAGGGTTGTCTTGTAACTTCGCAGGAATAAAACGTCTTGTAATTCGTTTAGTTCCTGTTGGCGTACTGATTTCCAAATTAAAAGTTTTATTTGGCTCAGCAGGGTTTACAAACATCTCTCGTACCCATTGGGATCCGATGTTACCTGGATTGCCTGTGGATCTCATATACACAGGTACCTTTGGATCAACTGAACGTAAAGATGATCTTAAAAAATTATATATATCTGGCGAAGGATATTGTGGTAGTTCGTCTATTCCTATCCATGTGTAAGATTGACCTTGGTAACGTAAAGCGTCTGTCATGTTCTCTGCGTACCCGAACTCGATCTTTGCTCCTGATGGGAATCTCCACTCTTTTTCTTGCTCTCTCCATTTGGCTCCTGGGAACGCCCTGTTATATAAACGCTGAGAGTGCGTAATCAAATCTCTCAACTCGGGCATGGTTCTCCGTAGTAGTAGTGCTCGATGGTGTGTTTTATCGCAGTAGCGTAGAGGATCAACCAACATTGCGTAGGATTTACCTCCACCTCTTGCTCCACCGTAAAATACTTCCCGTTCAGATGCGGCTAGGAAATCTGTTTGTGGACCTGTGTTAGGTTTAAAAACAACATCCTGCTGATTGATATGCTCCTGAACATTCTTTGAAGCACTGTCGATTACGTCTTGGGTTATTAGTTGCTGCTCTTTTCCATCTAATGCTTTATTGACGGTCTTGAGTTTCTGTTTAACATGCTCTGCATGCTGTTTGGCTGAACGGAGTGATTGTTCTGCCTTTGCAACTTTAGTTCGTGTTCGTGCTAGGATTGCCTTGACTGATTCCTTCGCTTTGCTCCGTACTTTCTGTTTGGGTTTCGGAGGTCTTATCTCTAATGACTCGTCTTTTAAGTCCGACATGCGAAAGGTACCTGCCTGTTTTTCTGTGCAACCATTGTGCAACTTCTCTGTATGAACACGTTTTTAAATAATTCTTTGCTTCTTGTAAAGCTTGTAGTTCAGAATCTACTGGTTCAATAAAATCAGTATCTTCTGATAGTTTATAGCCGAAAGGAATTGTTCTAGCTTTTCTTTTGATCTTCGTCAAGCTTATCCTTTGCGGGTAATATGAAAATGCCATGCAACGCTTTCATATTAATATCGAGTTGATCTTTCTTTACAATTCCAATTCGATCTAAAATCTGTTTGGCTGCTTCCATTCGAATATTAGCATGAGGTGTGGTTCCATCCTCGTCTAACATATCCACCATTTTAGATGCAGCTTTGGCTGAGTGAGTTGCTAAATAGTTCTCAGCTCTGGATATAATTTCTTGTTTTAAATTTCTAACTACTTTAGGATAGGAGTGTTCTGAATAACCTGCCAGCTCTCCAGCCTTTTTCAGATTTCCTTTGGCTTCCCCGAATAATGCGTCTAGAAACTTTTCCTGTGTGTCGGTCAAGCTTCTTTTTTGAGTTGGCATTATAGTAGAATCCATGTTTTGCATTTATAATCTCCATCATTTCTTTAAAAGGTAATGATGCTATTTTATTTTTCATTGTGTGTAAAGGGAACCCTAGGGAATTCCCAGTTATCGGTGCAGATTAGTGATGACCCTGTGTGCATGTCTTATGCGTTGTGTTTGTGTGTGTCCTTTTAATGTGCACCTGATTCTATTATACACACTGTTAAGCATTTTGTCAAGCAATATTTATGGGTGCGACAATCTGTCGTAATAAAGGACTTGACAAAATTGGAAATGAGGTGTATAATATACCTATAAGGTATGCGGGGGGTTTTATATCTAATATACAGGGAAAAATATAACTACCCCCTAGGGAATATAGTCGGGAGATATTCAGAATAATACCCCCAAGATATAGCCCAGTATATGGTTAACAGGGAAACCTGAGATTTTCTGGGGTAGCTATACATATCTAATAAAACACCCCCCCTGCCCCCTGCACCCATATCAAGCAAAATCAAGTTTAATTTGTGGAAAATCAAGTCTATCCCCTAGAATATTGTTAAGGGCTACTTAAAAAAATCCCCTAGTTTAAAACTGGGTATCACTTGTGAGAACTTTAGGGGGTGTAAATTTTTGTAATAAAAAGTCTAACTTGTAAATCACAAAGCACCCACAAAAAAACCCCCGTATTAATTTAATAATACGAGGGTTAATTCTTTTAAGTGTTGCTTATGCTGATTTTAATTCTTTACCAGTTAGACTTTGATTATCCATTGTTTTGATAAAATTATTTCTAATTAAATCATCATCAAGAATAACTTTAATACTTGCAATAGTACCAACATCTTCGTCAGTAATTTTCTCAATTAATTTTTGAGGATTTGTTTTTGCAAGTTTATGTAAATTTTCAAGTATTGCTAAAGTATCGTTTAACATTTTTGAAATATTTACAGCTTTACCTTTTTGGCGTGGTGTTATGTTAGATGGATATTTAGTATTCCATACTTTGTCTATAATTCCAGTATGAACTGGGACTAATTCAACATCAGTATTTTTTACTTTTTTTGTGCCACCTTTTACGCCCTCTAATTTTTGGACTTTAAAAGGCACAGCTACCATAGATTTAACAAAAACTTGATTATCTTTATCTATGTTAAATTCATCTTTAAAATCATTTAACATTAAACCAAGTTTCACACCTCTAGTGACCGCCATTTCGAAAGCTGAATTGATATTATCCTTTCTATCATAATCAGCTAAATCATAACAATGCTGTCTTAAAAATTTGATTGTATTCCAATCTTTAAGTTTTGTTATGTTTTTATTACTCATCATTTCAGCAACTACACTTTTTATACTTGTTGCTAATTGCGGCACTATATTCGTCATTAAAGTAGTTGATATATTTTTTGCTTTAAATAATACCTTTTTTAATGACTCATTAGACTTTAATGATTGCATATAATTTTCATTTTCTTTTTGAAAATTATCAGCTTTCATTTTTTCTAGTTTTTTCATTTTTACCCCGTTATTGATTAAACCAATATTTAAATAAATATTTTTAAATTTAATCATGCCTAGTTATAACATGGATAATATTTTAATTGCAAGTGATTTGATTATTTTTTTTTAAATAATTAACACGTGTTAAGTTGCGACATTGTGCCACACCTATACACCTATAAATTGTACAACCTATAATTGTGTGATATTTATGCCACAATTTAGTGTGATATATTTGACACACACAACTGATAGTGGTATATTAAAAGAATAGTTAAAAAATAAATAGGAAAAAATAAAATGATTGATTACAATTTAATTTTATATATTGGACTTGCTCTAATCATTGGTGGTTTTTGTTTGTTCTTATATTCTGAACATAAAATTAGACAATGCGACATAGAATTAGCAAGGCAACAAAAATTAAATGAAAGTTTTAACCGCAATAAATTAAGCGGTGGATATATAAAAAAATGAATAACTTTAATGACTTTAAATTTGTGGTGTTTATGTTCTCATTAGTATTAATGTGGACAATATTCAGCTTGACCTACCTAGACTAACACAAAAAAAGAAAAGCAAAATCAACTTGACATAAGGATATTATAAGCATAAGCTATTTGTATAACTAACAAAAAGAAAGGATAAAGGTAGAAAGTTATGCAAATGACACTAGCATTTACATTTTGGTTGATTATACTTTTAAGTATTGCAGCATATATATCAACTCTAATGTAAAAGGATAACAAATGGAAAACGACCAGAAATAACCCTTGTCAGTAGAAATATTGGCAGGGGTTTTTTATTTGACATAACAATATCTTTATGGTACTATTAAGAACAATCAACAACTAACACAGGAAAACAATCCAATGATAACTCAAGAAGATATAGATAGAGAAATGAAACATATCCGAGATAGTCAGAATAAAGATAGACTATATCAAGCGACAAGTCTTGAACGAGTTAAAAATATATTCAAGAATAGTAATGGTCTTGATAATATTTCTAAAGAAGATATGAAGTTCTTTAGGGATTTTATGTATGCAAAATAAAACAATAGAAGATGTAGCGAACGAGAACTCTTGTCGCTATCCATTAGGGGAAATCAATGAGCCACCTAAATATTTTTGTGGTCAACCTATTATACGCAATGATAGTGGGTGGCTGTATTGCAAAGAGCATTTGTTATTGTGTACTAATCTAAAAGAAAAGACTTGACTTTTCTATAAAAGTATTATATAACAATACTAGCACTAGATAGATTTATAAGTAGGTCGTATGAGTATTTGGTGGTTTTTGTAAATGATGAAGGAACATATTTCGGAGTCTATGTGTTAGTAGATATGAACAGAAAGGAGATAAAACCACCTTTAATAATTAACAAGGAATAACTTATGATTATACCAAAAGAAACTGATGATGATGACATAGTTAAATACAAACGACAAGGTAGAAAGCTATGTCTTAACTATCAAGTATGGCACGAAAATAATCCTAACCCTACTGAAGAAGAGGCTAATCAATTAATTGCAATAGCTGAAAAGTTAGTTGAAACAAGTCGTGCTTATAAAGATAACATTAAGTATTGGGTTAAACATACATATACACATAAATTAAAAGAGCATAAAGAATACCTTGATACAGGTATAAGTGCCGAAGAAGAGG
>VTLG01006754.1_pt1 | contig 10986 bp, 9 predicted proteins | sample 4694571 | NCBI WGS metagenome assembly VTLG01 (sample SAMN12604809, study PRJNA352737) | marine metagenome | biome: ENVO:00000447; feature: ENVO:00000209|ENVO:00000569|ENVO:01000036; material: ENVO:00002151; isolation source: viral sequences binned using virsorter ... | reverse complement strand
AAAACCTTTTTGTTGTAACTCGGCACACTTCAGTGCGCGAGCAAGTTCATATTCCAGACGCATCTTCTCTTGCTGACGATCAGCCATTGCTTTGCATCGTTCAACAATACCGCCATCTAGTGGCACCATAAAGTTAATTTGACCACCCCAGTTCTCACTAATAGTGTATCCTTGGGGTGTCATATTTTCATCGAGTGGGCTAACGTGGTTACCCATATAAAATGGGCTAAACGTCATCGTCGAGCCGTTACACGAGATTGCCCCGCCGTAACTCTGACGACTTGGGGCTCCATTGTTCTGGAATTGTACGGCTTGATTTGTAACATTTCCTGTAGCTGCCGCCACAGGATTTGAGGTATTGTTGGTTTCTCCCTCTGCAGCATTTGCTGGTACTCCTATTGCGAGAATATAGATAAGGATGTAGTAGTGGAGGAAGTTTCGATTTCTCGATCGATTTCGATCTTCTCTACGATTTGACTTGCAGCTCTTGTTACTATTTCTAGTGAGAAATCTGAGCCAGGTGTTGTCAAAGTGAATACTGAATCTGTATCTACAATTCCTCCAGAAGACGCTGAGGTGTGAGTGATATTGTCCCCTGACCATTTGTTCAATGCAGATCCATAAACTGTTGTTACGATCTCTTCTGTTATGTCTTGGGTGGTTGTGGTAGTACTTTGCATACTCCCTTGGGTGAACTGTGGTGTAATTAATTCCGCTCTCACAGCTGTGGGGGATGCCAGTAGTAAGAGGAAAAGCCATTTTTTCATTCTTTCTTCTTAGTAGCCATAGGACAATTGACAGGTTGCATTCCTTTCTTTTGATTCGATGTATTGAGCCCAAAGCTAGCTAAAGCTCCGGTGAAAATACTCGCAACAAAAGTTATATCGGAGCTTCCTGCTTTCTTAATTACAGGTAATTCCACATAATTAAGAGTAATTATAAACCCTGCCCACACAACGACACCTAAACGGACGAAGGTGGATAGGATTTGAATTTGGGATTCGTTATCCTCCGCTGCATCTTTCAGCTTGTGGAGGAGATTTTTTCCTTCCGTTTTTTCTTCCATGCATCAACTTTTTTCTGTAGTTGCTTTTTAACGTGTTTTTGAATTGGTTCAAAGAATGTTTGAGCTACAGTGGTGGTTGCTACAGCTATAACAGCCGTTGTAACAGCTGTAACCAGTACTTCAGGAGAAGGTACTGGCATTTCAATATTAATAATAGGTATGTCTAATTTACGAACTTCTGGAGCTGCAGGTGCTTCCTTCTCCGTTTCCTCCGCCTGCACACCCTCAGGAGCCTCCAGATCAGTCGGAGGTATAACTAGTGGCTTGTATGACGGTACACGACTTACAGGCACCTTCAGGGTCATCCTAGGGGTGTTAGGTGGATTAGGGATATTCGGTATAGGTACCTGTATACCAGGCATTACTCAGTAACTTGATCGTCAGTTGTTTCTTCAACTGGATTAGCCAGTCGTTGAAGTTCTTTTAGAGCTCCTTCAATTTCATTAAAGCGTGTAATAAGTTGAGTACGCTCTTGTACTAATTCGTTAGCTCTTTCTTGTAATTTATCCATGATTTGGGTGTTTAATATGTATTGATGGTTTCAGGAGAATTAGGCAAAGTCAATGGTTCCACCTTCCCAAGTTCCTGAAACTTTAACTCTGAAATCATCTGAAGATGCCCATGAGCCACTATTTTTGATATGTAAAGCTTTAGCTTGTTGCCAAGTTCCAGATACCTTTACATATAGGATTGCATCATAACTTGAAGCTGCACCTGCTCCAGAAACAGCATATCCTGTAGCCCAGTCTGCTATATCTAATGAAAAACTATTTACTGCAGCTTTTGCATCAAAAGTAGCATATCCTGTTGCCCAATCTACATAATCTAAGGTTGATACTTCAGTTTTGGTAGGTAAAGCCATTATTCTTTAGCTTCGTCAGGTAATAGTGCTTCTGCAACTGCTTTATCAGTTGCGTCTTGTATTTTTTTATTTTCCTCTGTTCTTTCTGTTTCATTTGCTAATGCCACATCTACAGCTGCATCTATAGCTGTTTGATTTGAATCTTTAGGCATTTTTAGAAACATACGTTTCTCTGAATCTACTGCAACTTTATAATAAGTAAATTCATCTGATCCTCTAGTTGCTGCTGGATTTTGTGAAATAATTGTATAAGGCATAATTAAGCTTGGGTAATAGTAATATCATCTATATAAAGATTATGCGCATCATTACTCACATAGTAACAAGTAGCTTCAAATTCAACAAAACCTGAAGTACTAGGAGTGAAAGTTAACGATACTTCTTCCCATGCACCAGCACTACCAGATGTAAGAGCTGTAGCTTCACTAACTCCTATAAGTGAATTACCTAGGACTTTAAGACCGCCAGTAACACCTGTTCCATCTCGATAACACCATAATTTTGCTGTTACTAAAGCACTTGCATTAACTGCAACTTTTGCAAGTGGCATATTTAAAGGGTTAGCACTATTTATAGCACTACCTGCTATATCCATTTTCCAGGCTTTTCCTGAAGCTGTTTTCCTTATAGTTGTTTCTGGTATTATCTTTCCTTTAGAACCTTGGAAGAAATCATTACCAGTTGTACCATCCCATTTATTAGCTTTAATAGAACCTGTTTTATCAGTTCCACCAAAACTAAATTCAGTTCCGCTAGTTGTATTAGTCGTATTATAAGCTTTTACGTTGGCATATTGCAAATCCCATGTAGCAACAGTTGTACCATTCATCAATACTAATGGTTTATCTCCGTTACCATATGAAGTAATAGAATTGGGTGGTAATCCATAATTTGCTCCAGTATACCCTTGGAAAAAATTATTAGCAGTATCTTCAGCAGCTATTGAATGATTATAGTTGGTTATCTCCCACCAACCAGATTGATTGTAGCCATAATGGATACCTTTATTAGTTCCATATACAGTTAAATTATCAATAGTTAGTGGACCACCTTGTGCATAATTAAGACCTAAACCACTATTACCATTCCACCTAGTATTATAACCTATGATTACATTCTCTACAGCACCACCGGCTTGCCAATATTGTAAATTAAAGTTATGCCCGGAACTACCTCCGGAAGGCCCTCCAATTAAAGTACCCCATTTTATAGAATTCCAAACGATTTGGTTGTTATCTCGCGCACAACTGTGCCTTACATTTAAAAGAGAAGGTGATGTAGTTGCAGTATTATTTTTTGTACACCAAGAAATATCTAATTGGGTTTGAGTATAAGTTAAATCGCACCCTCTAGTTTCATATAAATTGTATTGTACCTGATTTCGAAGGTTGCAGGCTTGCATATTAGTCCATTTACACCTATATCCTTTGCCTTCAAATTGATAAAATCTTACAAAACCAAAGTCTGAATAATTTACATTATTGGATTGCCACTCAGTTCTTCCACTCGCATTTTGATTATCAAACCAACTCATACCATTAGTAGCTTTTGAGGACATATCAGTCCTATTCCAACCACCTGAGAATGTAATTTCATTACCAACTGTACCAGACCCGAAGTCACCTTTTGCTTGAAGTCCAACTGATTCAGCTGTGCTAGCACAAGGCCAACCATCTATAAGTATCGGTTCTCTTTTATATAAGTTTTGAGTATCTCCTGTACTTGCGTGCCTATAAATACCTCTCAGATCATAATAAGTAAAAGGCGGGTAACCACCCTGTGTAGTGCGGTGATATAATATTACACGTTTTCCTACTATACATGCAATTGCATACCAAAAAGGATCATTAGTAGTATTTAAACCTATTAAACTTCTATGAGTTAAACTATCAGCTGAAGAAGACGCCTTACATGCAATAATGTTGCAAAGTTTAAAAGTTTGAGCACCTTCATCTGTATCTACATAGATAGCAACTGATTTAATTGCAGAGTTTAAATTCGCACCAAAATCTTTGACATTTGGTATGAAATAATCATTAGTACCGTTAGTATATTGTAATGGTATTGTATGTACAGAAGTATCACCAGACGTATCAGTACATAACCTTAATGACATATTACTTGAGGCAGGTTTAGCTCCTGAAACTGGAGCAATCATCAAGGAGATTTGTTGATAACCAGAAAGATCTAAAGTTCCTGTTGCCCAATAAGCTGCTTTACCAGTACCAAAAGAAGCGTCTATTGTTATTTTATCTGAATAAACATGTTCAATAGTTGCATTTCCACCACCCCAATCCCAGTTACCAGTAGATGGCCATTGAAGTACAGCAGTTACATTAGAAGAAGCAGTCCATGCGCTTCTTGCACCTGTACTTGCAACACTTTGGGTTACGGCTGAAGCTAATTTAAATCTAAGTGGGTTGACTCTTATCCATTTACCCATATTACCACTGGAGTTATCAGTATGGCTAGTAGATAAAGTTGATGTATAATCATCTATTTTAAAATTATTATTATCAACTTTAGTTACTTCCCAAGTACCATTTAAATCAGCATTGGTAATCATACATTCTTTTATAAATATAGTATCTCCAGTTTCTAAAGCATGTCCCCATCTTGTTATTTGAGTTTGACCAGTACTTGTGCTGAATGCAATTTGACCTGTAACACCAGAATTATCCCAATCAATGGTATTACCACTATAATTCTCAAAAGCCCATCTTTCGGGCATTGTGCAGCTACCGACTAATGTAGGATCTGGCGAAGCCATAATCCTATATTCATCACCAGCTGCATCAGCATCTTTAAAAGACTCGATAGTCTTTCTTCTTTGTGCAAATGAAGTACCGTTGTTACTATCATTGCCGTTTTCTAAATCGATGTAATAAGTAGCCATATTCTTATAAGTTTAGTACTTGATCCATAAGTCACCATCGGCTCCGTCACCGCCACCAGGTGCTGAAGTTGAAGCATGTACTTTTCTCAGTCCTGCGGTACCTACTGCAGAGCTATTACAAACTAGAGTTCCTGTAACCGTTGCACCAGCTGAAGTAGTTTCTAGTTTCTTAACATTATTATGATATAATTCTACGGCTCCGTCAGTTATAAATTTTGCACAAGTCTCGTTCAGATCTGCGTTTTGAATAACAACTTGCGATCCACCTAAATTCAGATGCCCTGTTGGTGAACCTTCTACCATAAATGATCCAGTACTACCATCATGGTAGATTTGCATGTCATTTGAACTACCAAACTCAGCTTTAACATTATCGTTATACCTTACATTACCAGTTAAAGTTCCGCCTGCTAAAGGTAGTTTTGTGGAGTCGGTTGCAGTGATATTTGTTAAAGAAGATCCATCACCAGCGAAGGCTGTTGCTGTACATGTTCCATCAACTGTAAAGCCACCACTAACTGTTTTGGCTTTGTATACTCCATTATGGTATAGCTTAACTTCACCATCCACGATCGCTTCGATCATAGATTCATTATTAGACGCTACTAATTCAATTTGATTATCTGATTTAAGGATAAGTTTACCAGTTCCAGCTTCAGTAATAGATGAGTTAGCACCATCATGTTCTATTTGTAAATCATCTCCATTTCCAAACGCAATCTTCACTCCATCTTGTAATTGAATCATATTTGCAGAATGATTCCAGGACCAATCCTTACCAGCATTAGTAGGGTTATCCATGCTGAGACCGCCAGTAGATGTTATTGAACTAACATCCATATTACCATGAATGGTTACACCACCACTTACAGTCTCAAACTTCTTACTGTTATCGTAATAGAGTTCTACGCCTGCATCAGGATTGACAATAATAGATTCTTCACCAGATTTAGCTTGAATCTTTATCTTACCTGTAGTATTTTCAAGGTACGAATCCGTACCATTGTGCATGATTTTTAGGTCTGATCCATCGCCGAAAGCTAAATGTTGACTATCTTTAACTCTGGAATCTTGTCCAAATATGACATAACCATTTGATCCAATACTAGTTTGATTTGAAGCACTTGATCCAAACAATACAGACCCTGAGAATGTCCCTCCTGCGAGAGGCATTTTAGTGGCGTCACTTGCAGAAATATTTGTTAAAGAAGAACCATCTCCAGAGAAAGATGTAGCAGTACATGTTCCACTAACTGTAAAACCACCACTAACTGTTTTAGCTTTATAGGATCCATCATAGTACAATAAAGTTGAACTATTAGGTTCACAGTAAATAGCGTTTTCAGTGCCATTTACTCTTATAGCTAAATCTCCAGTAGTATTATCAATAAAACTACCAGTACCATCATGGTATATAGCTAAATCATTTCCATCTCCCCATTTAACTTTATGGCTATCATCTAAACTAATTTCAAATGAGTTAGTATCTAAATCTCCTCCTAACTGAGGTGAAGTATCTTCTACAAGATTACTTAGACCACCACTTGAAACTGTCGTGAAAGATAGAGTTCCTGATCCGTTTGTAGTTAGTACTTGACCGTTACTTCCGTCGGATGTAGGGTAGGTAAGACCACCAACTGTTAAGGCTCCGCCATGTGTAAGAGTTAATTTATCTACATACGATCCAGAAATATTATTTGAAATCGTTAAATCATTAGCATCTTGATTTGAATTGATTCTCCAACCATCTCCATTATCATCACCGTCGTCGGCTATTAAATATAAATTTGCACTTATACCTTCGGTTCCTTGAACTGTAAATACTGGACCTGTAGTTACATTACCTGTTGAAGTTAATGTTCCAGTTACGGCAGCACCAGTTGAGGTTGTTTCAAATTTCTTTGTCCCATCATACGTCAGCTCAACTGAAGATCCAGCTGTAGCTTTTATAAGATTCTCACCAGCACTATCTGATATAGTTACAAGGCCACCACTAGTATTCTTAGCTCTTATATCTAAATTACCAGTGGTTTCTTTTATGGTAGCATTTGTTCCATCGTGTACAATGATTAGATCAGTACCAGTACCAAACCTTAACTCTTCATCATTATTTAACTTAACATCGCCAGTGAACGTACCACCTGCTTTTTCCATATAAGCAGCGTTAGTGTTAGATGCTGCTATAGTTACTGTGTCAGATGAAGCGTTTGTAGTAAGTGTAACATTACTTCCAGCTGCTAAGTTAAGTGTATCTGTAGTTGTATCAGCAGCAACATTATCCTGTCCTGATACAGCAACAGTAGAAAAAGCATTCTGGTTATTTTCTCCTCCAGATCCTGCTGCACCCCAGGCAAGACCTGTTCCTGTGCTACTATCTGCTTTAAGTATGTAACCATTAGTTCCTACTGCTAAACGTGTAACTGTGTTATCTGCTGAACCTACAAGTAGATCACCTTTAGCATCTACATCAGAATTCATTACTGCACCAGCAGCATCTACATTTGTAGCATCTGTTACGTCAGCACTAGCTTCGATACCATCTAGTTTACTCTTTAAAGTATTAGTGAAATCATTTGCTGTTTGGCTAGCAACAACAAAATCTAATGTTCCATCACTATCTTCATATGTTACTGTAATACCAGTTTCAGTATTACCAGAAACCATTCCACCTACAATATCTTGTATCTCTTCATTTGTCTGATCAGCAGTAGCTGAAGCTTCTATAGCATCTAATTTAGATTTTAATGCATCTGTAAAGATGTTAGAATCAGATGCTGCTCCTACTGCAGTTCTAATTTCAGCATCAGTTTGATCTGCTGTAGCACTGGCTTCAATAGCATTAAGCTTTGCGTGATCAGCATCAGTGAAGGTATTTGAATCACTAGCTGATTCTACAGCTGCTGCGATTTGATTAGCTGTTACAGCACCTGTATTACCAGCTACACTTTGTACAACATCTGTAGGAGTACGTAGCAGTGTCCAATCAGACATACTACCAGCTGTACCAGAGTTCTTTACATATGATTTATTTTCATCAGTTCTAACAACTATATCACCTTCTTGTGTAGTAAGAGCTAATTGAGCTGTTTGGTTAGCTGCTTCATGTACATTAGTGACTGCTAAAGATGTAACTGAAAATTGATTTCCACTTAATTGTAAACCTGTACCAGCTGTATAGGTACCACCAGTTGCAGCGATTGTAAGTGTATCACCTGCTGCATTAGTTGTAAGGGTTATATTGGAACCAGCTGCAATAGTTAAATTATCTTTATAACTATCAGCTACAACATCTGATTGCCCTGATACTTTAATTGTTCTAAACCCATCTGAACCCCAGATTGACTCCGAAAAGGCACCATCATGGATATCTAGGATTTCAGGATAAGTCGGAGGTTTTGTCCGAGTTTCGTGAGACATAATTTCATTAATTTATTACGGGGTTAGGTGGGTTAAGGGTTTGGTCCTAATTCAGTGAGCATTATCGTTGCAGTATTTGAAGAAATTAGCGCAACATTACTCCCAAAATTTTGCGTTTGTGCTACTTTATAATAATAAGTATAAGTACCAGCATTACCTGGACTATCTACCCACGTAACACCAGTTATTTGATGATAATTATCACTGTTATCAGCAACTTGATCATGTGCATCATATAATTCAGTAGTATCTCTAAATAATCCGATTTTAAATGTCGTGTCTCTATAGGCACCCATTCTTGGTTTACCTGATATTTGTATGAAAACTCTGGCATCATTAGTTGTAGTTGTAATTGCTAATGATATTATAGTATTCCAAGCACCATCTGTAGTTGCACTTAATGCACTTGCAGGACCGTTAGCAAACTGAACCTGCCTCATTAGATTACCAGCCATGCTAGCTTGAGGTGCCCAAGTCAAACCACCTGTATTACCAGATTGTTTAGTAAGGTAATCCCCATCAGAACCAGCATTACTTATTTTTAAATTAGCTTCATCAATTACATTATCTGCAACAGTTAAAGCTGTAGCACCTGTTACTTCTCCTGTATGAGTAGCATTAGTAACTTTAGCTGTGTTAGCTGCTATTTCTGTGTTTATAGAGTTGGCTAGTTTGTCAGCTGTAACTTGATCATCTCCTATATGAACAGTATCAATACTGCCATCTACATATTGATCACTATCTACACTATTAATAGCCATATGGTTGTTATTGATCTTACCAGCAACAACTTCTAAATTAGTAGCAGAGTTTACTTTAATCTCGTTATGAGTTCCAATAGTAAAGGGTTGATCGGTCTCATCATCAACTGCAAGTCCTCTCTCTTCTAATGCATTTAGTATTTGATTAGTATTATCGTTTAAAGATTTAGCGGTAACTGTAGAACCAGCATAAAAGGTATGTCTAGGCTGAGTTACTGGAGTATGTCTACGTATTCTAACTTTAGAATTATTAGGTGGTACATTACCAGAAGTAAATGTAACAACTTGACCACTAACAGTGTAGTGTGTATCTAGTGTTTTTGTAGCATAACTACCGCCACTAGGTTTTACAGCTACACTGATGTCTTCTTGCTCTAAATAATCAAAGTTGGTATTAAAGGTAACATCAGACCCATCTCCATCATAAATTGTTTCTAATGTCATAGTTATTTATAAATGTTAAGGGTCTCTTGTAATCCAGCGTCTTGATAGACTTGATCTAAATCACCAAGTTTTTGATTATATTCCGCACCTCTTTTTTCAAACTCACGTTCTCTAATAGCAGACCTCATAGGTTCAGCTAGTGAATTCTGTGCTAATCGCTTTGCCTTAGAATATGCTTGTGTTAATCTATTAAAGATATTAGCATATTTAGCTGTATCTAGTATTTCAGAGGAAATTAATCCACGTCTTTGAGCTTTGATAATATTAACAAAACCTTTATGACCTTGATACTCTAATTTCTCAGCATCTTTCATTATTTTCCGTATCTCCTTCTTGTACAGTCCTTGCTCACCTATTTTACTATTAATAGCTGCTATCTCATGGTTCTGCAATACAGCACCTTTTTGACTTAAATTCATAGTAGGAGAACTATTGAATTCAATATCAATTAAAAATTGACGTTCTTTACTTGGCTTACTATGAATCTTAACTGGTCCTACATTAAACATACGAATAAACCAATTATCTTCGCTTCCGATTTCTTTACCATCTACTGGATCTAATAGTTTTGGTAGAGCTCGTTCTGGATCTACTCCATCTAACCAAGCATTTCTATTCCTTAGTAATTCACCAAATTCACTACGTAATTGGCGTAAACCAGGATAAAGTAATTTACCTAGTTCATTACGTAAACTACCTAAAGGTACCAAATTATTACCAAAACTAGTAGCAAACCTTGAAGCTGCTGCACCATTACCTTGTAATACATCATGTAATGGTTCGAGTTGAGAAAGAATTGATCTATTAGTAAGTGTAGAACCTAATAAAAACATCAGCTTATTATATAAATCTTCTTGCATTGATGATGTTAAGCTATCAGCATTATCAACAACATCAACAGTAAGTGCTAACCAATCACCTAGTGGTCCCATCCATTCATAGCTGGCCACTTTATTAGTTCCAGGTATTGTACATGTCTTAGCTTTCCATCCACTACGTATTCGCATACGTTGCCTGGCTTTATCATAATGACCTGTACCAGTACAACGTCCATCAATAGCAGCAAAACCAGCAGCAGTTATAAACATACTACCTATAGCAGCTTTGCCTTTTAGTTCATAACGAAGTTGATCAAAAGTTTCTTGAGCAAATTCATCAACTGGCCTACCTTTGCTTTTTAAGAAGTCAACGATTTCATCAGGTGTGAAATCTGTTACCTTCTTCCTACCTAACGGACCCCATAATTTTTGATAATCAGCAGATAGTACACCTGCAGGACTCCATTTACCAAAGGTATCAATGACGTTAGCAGTCGTTCTAGGGAACCAAATAAAGGATCTAGCAGCAGGGAATCGTTTAATGAATTGATTGACACCATCTACAACAGGAGAATCAGCATTTAAAGCGATCTCACTTGTAATAGAATTAACTGCTTTATCATCAATCATTCCATTCTTATCAAATTTACTATTATATATTTCTTCAGATATGTTCCTTATATTCTTATCAGTGAGTTCTTCACCACTTTGTACTAATTTAT
>VTLG01003858.1_pt1 | contig 10986 bp, 14 predicted proteins | sample 4694571 | NCBI WGS metagenome assembly VTLG01 (sample SAMN12604809, study PRJNA352737) | marine metagenome | biome: ENVO:00000447; feature: ENVO:00000209|ENVO:00000569|ENVO:01000036; material: ENVO:00002151; isolation source: viral sequences binned using virsorter ... | reverse complement strand
CTAATTTAGTATGTACACCTTGCATTTCTCTTAAAAAATCTTCTTTTAAAACATAATCGTGAATAACACTATTTTTTAAATCATCTACTTCTCTTTGAATTCTATCAAATTTTCTATCTATTTTTTTATTAAAATTACCTAAAGCTCTACTGATACCAGCGAAGGCACCAATACTTCCAGATATTATTGCAGCAATTACTTGAGGTTCCATACTTTTATTATAATGGTAGGCACAGTTTAAAATAGATATTAATAGAGGTTAACTATGTCTACTGCTTACGAACCAAATATACAAGGAGCTATTGCAGTCTTACGAGACTTAATGATAGCAAATAGTTTTACGATGACTCGTGAACCATATGAACCTAATTACAGAGGTTTGGTTGATGCTGTTATTGATTTAAAAGAAGGCTTTCCAACTTTTGCTCCATTACAGGTTGGATTTGATGCCACTGCATTTGAAAATGTAAGTGAAGGAGATGCTTTATATATGAGAACAAGTGATGGACAAGTTGGTAAAGCTAGTGCATCAAATGGTCTACAAGAAAATGCTCAAGTTGTTGGATTTGCTAACGCAGATGCTACTGCTAATGCAACAGTCAAAGTTATTGTTATTGGATTAAAAACAATGTCTGGTTTAGATGCAGGCGATTTATATTTTCTTTCTCCATCAACTGCAGGAGCTATAACTTTGACACCTCCTTCCTCTGCTGGACAAGCTGTAGTAAGAGTAGGAGAAGCATCTACTGCAACAAAGTTTGCAATTCGAATTGAACCACCTATCAAATTAAGCTAATGGCAAGTGTAGAAGCTCTCGCACCATATCAACCTAATGCACAAGGTCTTACAGAGGTTTTAATTGATTTAAAATCTACAATGCCTAGTCAGACAGTATTTAAGGTTACTGGATATGAGACTACGTGTTTTGAAAATGTTACTCAAGGTGATGCTTTATATTCAAGAGCTAGTGATGGACAGGTCGGTAAGGCAATCGCAAGTGATACTTTTGATAAAGCCTTAGTTGCAGGGGTTGCTGAGACAACGAAACCTGCTGGTCAATCAGTAAAAGTAATTGTTGCAGGTATAGTTGCAACTTCTGGTTTGAATGCAGGCGATCAATATTTTTTATCGGCAGCTTCTGCAGGAGCAATTGTTGAAACACCACCATCTACAGCTGGTCAGTATGTAACAAGAGTAGGAGAAGCTGGTAGTACTGGTCAATTTATAGTCAATGCTGAACGACCAATCCTTTTAAGCTGACAGTTTACTAGACGTAAAATAAATATAACTAGCAATTCAATAATCTTTGAATTGTATCGGAATATAAAATGGCAACAAGAAAGGCACTTGTTTTAGTTTCAGGTCTATTTCAGGAGTTAAATTCTTCTTCTGATAAATTAGATTTTGCTGGAAATAGTACAACCGATTTAAGCGAAGGTTCAAATCAATATTTCACAACATCTAGAGCTAGAGGTTCAGTATCTGTTACCGATAGTGGTGGAGATGGCTCTTTAGCTTACAACAGCACTTCAGGAGTAATTACATATACAGGTCCCTCTGCCTCTGAAGCTAGAGCTCATTTTAGTGTTGCTTCTGGATCAGGATTATCTTACAACTCAAGCACTGGAGAGTTTGGAACATCTGCAATACCAAATAGTCAACTTGCTAATGATGACATAACAATAGGAAGTACTGCAGTTGCACTTGGGGCTACGCAAGGAACCTTCACAGGTTTAACCTCTTTAGCCTCTACAACTTTAATATCTGGTGTAGCTGATGCAGCGAACTCTATAAAATTAGCTAGTGGAAACATTACATTTGAAGGATCAACAGCAGATGCGAATGAGACAATACTTACTGCAGCTGATGCAACAGGTGGAGATAAAACTTTAACTCTACCAAATGAAACTGGAACAATATTATCTACAGCATCTTCAATTGCTAACAGTAATCTAGCTAACTCTGCTGTCACTATTGGATCGACTCAAGTAAGTCTTGGAGGCACAGTAACTACATTTGCTGGTCTATCTTCTTTAACCTCTACAACATTAGTTGGAACTACACTTATTTCTGGATCAGCTGATGCTGCAAATTCAATAACGATTGCAAGCGGAAACATAGTTTTTGAAGGATCTAGTGCAAATGATTTCGAAACAACTCTTACTGTCACTAATCCAACAGCCGATAGGACAATTACATTTCCAGATGCAGCTGGAACAGTAGTCTTATTAGGATCTTTAAGTGTGGCTGCTGGATCAGGCTTATCTTATAACAGTGGAACTGGACAATTTGGAACTAGTTCTATACCAAATGCTCAATTAGCAAATAGCACTGTCACCGTTGGTAGTACATCAATAGCTTTAGGATCTAGTGCAACTACAATTGCAGGATTATCCTCTGTAACATCAAGTGCTTTAGTAACAAATGATAATGGGTTTAGAGTTAGAGATAATTCCGATAATACTAAACAATTGGCATTTGAATGTTCAGGAATTTCAGGTAGTACAACTCGAACCATGACTGTCCCTGACAGTGATGGGACAATTAGTACAGAAAGTTTTGCTACCGCAATAGCAGTAGCGTTAGGATAGTATTATGGCAACCCAAGTTCAATTTAGAAGAGGAACAACAGCTGAACATTCAGGATTTAAAGGTGCTGATGGTGAAGTAACTGTAGATACTTCATTAAAAACTGTTGTTATACATGATGCAATAACAAATGGTGGTTTCCCTGTTTTAAGACAGGATGGATCTAATTCTCAATTTGAAAGAGGATCAACGACAAACTGTGCTTTAAAATTTGCTGGAGATTTTAATACAGGGATTATAAGTCCAGCTGCCGACGAGATTGCATTAGTTACTGGTGGGTCTAGTCATCTTACAATAGATGCTAATGGAGCTGCTACTTTTACAGGTAATGTTCAAGTTAACGGAACTTTATCAGTAACAGGTAACTTCGATTCCGGAGAAAACTTAGCATTAATTATTGCTTTAGGATAATATGGCAAACACCTTCAAAATCGATACGAAATCAAGTTGTGTAACTGATGCACATACCAGCACTAATGCAAATGTCTTATCAGCTGGCGGTTCTGCTACATTAGTTCTTTTAAGTATTTTAGTTTCTAATAAAACAGGAGCTAGTGCTGATGTAGATGTTTTCTTAGTTACTAATACAGGAGATGATGTTTTTCTTTTAAGAAACGCACCAATACCAGCTGGCTCTTCACTTGAATTAATTAGTGGATCAAAAGTAATTATGGAAAGTAGTGATGTTTTAAGAGTTAGAACTGATACTGCTAGTGCTATTGATGTAGCAGTGAGTTATTTAGAGCAGACCTAAAATGGGATTATCAGTAAATAACGATCTTGTAAATTTATCTGATAATTTTGAAAGTCTTAAGGCAAAGATTGAGGCTATTGAGATTATAGTTTATGGTGAGAGGGTTCTTGAATTAGACGATTCTACTTGGGAAAATATTAGAAAAAAAAGAGATTATATTTTAAAATCTACAGATTGGACAGTTATACCAGGTTGCTCTGTTGATCAGGCACAATGGTCTGCTTATAGACAAAATTTAAGAGACATTCCTCAGACATACACAGTAATTACAGATGTTAAATGGCCGACTCAGCCTTCTACTTCTGGACCTAATAGTTAAAAAGTTCCCATATTTACTGAGCTTAAAATAATTAAAGAAATAAAGAAGACTTCTAGTTTAATCTGCTATGCCATATATTGGAAATACTATTCGTGCTGCTGACGATTATAGATTAATTGATGACATAAGCAGTGGATTCAACGGCAGTACCACAACTTTTGCATTACAAGTTGCTGGTTCTTCTCCAGTTCCTTTTCCAAAATCACCTCAACAAGTTTTAATATCAGTAAACGGAGTTATTCAAGAACCTGATCCTACTGGATCTTCAGGATTTAACTTAGTTGGTACAAATATAGTTTTTAGTTCTGCTCCTACAAATGGGCATGCATTTTTTGGAATAATATATGCGACTGCTGATTACCTAAATGCAGGTGGTAACTTCCCTGCAGGCAGTTTAGGGGCTCCCTCTATTACGTTTATTGGGGATGAAAACACTGGCCTCTTTAGAAAAAGTGGTGGTAGTGTAGGCTTCGTTTCTGATGCTACTGAGATAGCTAACTTCGATAGTAATGGAATAACTATTTCATCTGGTAATTTAATTTTAGGAGACAGTGCTGGTGCCTCTAGTGATCGTGTTGTTTTAGGTGCTTCTTCGGATTTTTCTATATATCATAATGGCTCAAATTCGATCATTGATAATAATACTAATGATTTAGTAATTAGAAGTGATGGTGATGATCTAAAATTACTGGCTGAAGATGATATTGTTTTAAGAGATAATGATGACAGCACTAATTTTATACAATGCATTAATGGTGGTGCTGTAGAGTTATACCACTCTGGAAATAAAAAATTTGAGACAACTTCTACTGGATCTACAGTTACAGGAAATTTAAGTGTAACTGGAGAAACGACCACGACTGATGTATTTTTAGGTGATTCAATCTTACATACAGGTGATACTAATACAAAAATTAGATTCTCTGCTAATGATACAGTCACAGTAGAAACTGGTGGTAGTGAAAGATTTAGAGTTCAAGATGATAAGGTAATGGTATCAGTTGATTTGAAACCTGATACAGATAGTGCTCGTGATTTAGGAACAAATACTAATAGATTTGCTAATGGATATTTTGACACATTATATGGAAATGGTGCAAACATCACAGGTATTACATCAATAACAATAAACGGTGATATAGATAACAGAGTTATTACTGCCTCTGGTAATTCCTCACTTGACGGTAATTCAGGACTACTTTTTAACAACGGTAGGCTAGATGTTATACAAGAAACTTCATCATCTGATACTAAAGTAGTTATTTCAAACTCCAACACCCCTGGAACAGGAAGTTTAAGAGTTGAATTTCAACATGGTACTGGTAACACGGAAGGTACTAACAGATTTAGATATGGATTTGTAGAGGGATATAGAGAAAGTGGATCAAATGATGGTGGTTTAATATTTGGTACTAAACCAGATAATGCTTCTGCTCCTACTGAGCGATTAAGAATAAGTGCTCTAGGATTTATAACACATAAATTCACTAGAGATAACTCAACAACTGCTGAAGGTTTATTTATAAACAACCAACAAAATTCAACAGGAAATAACGCTTCTCTTATATTTAGTAATGACAGTGGTAATAGAAAGAAAGCAGCAGTATCACTTATAGATACTGGAGACTATGGTGCTGGTGATTTAATATTTGCTCTAGATGGTGCAGATAGTGGACAAGTACATTTAACTAACGATGAGAAGATGAGAATAACAAATTCGGGAAACCTAGGATTAGGTACTTCAAGTCCAGCACAACAACTCCACATTGATGGTGGTACAAATGATCCACAACTTTTGCTTCAAAGGTCTGGTGCTGGTGATGCTCCTGTTGATATTAGTGGTATTCAATTTAAAAACAGTACTAATGTTTTAGGTAGTATTCGTGTTCGTTCTATTGATATAAATGATGGTTTTTTACAATTCAGTGCTATGAACGCTGGCACATTTACAGAACGTCAGCGATTTAGTGCAAATAAAGCTTCAGTTTACATAGGAAGGGTAGGAGGTGAAGTATCTGTAGCAAGTGATAACAGGACATTTAGTGAAGGTGTCGGAGTTACGTTAGCTGGTGGTGGTGAAGGTGGAGGTAGTTATAACATTTTTACAGCAGATAACACCACTACCATGTATATCGGTAGACAAGCTTCTGATGGGAACATAATAGATTTTAGACAAGATGGATCAAATGAAGGTAGTATTTCTGTAAGTGGTTCAACAGTTTCATATAATGGAGGACATTTAAGTAGATGGTCACAGCTTTCAGGTATTTCATCTACAGATAAATCTGCAAGACCAACAATATATCAAGGTACAGTAATGAGTAATTTAGATGAATTATGTTCATGGAGTCATCCTGATGTTCTTTATACAGAAGAAGATGAAAAAATCGATGATATTCCTGATGGAAAAAAAGTAGGGGATATAAAAAGAGCAGCATATACCGAAGATAATCAGCAATTGAATATTACTAAAATATCTGATATTGAAGGTGACAAAGATGTAGCAGGGGTATTCTGGGCTTGGGATGATGATGATGATGAGATCGTTAATGATTTTTATATTGCGATGACAGGGGATATGGTTATAAGAGTCGCAGCATCAACAACTGTTGCTAGAGGTGATTTACTTATTTCAGCAGGGGATGGTACAGCAAAACCACAGGCAGATGATATTATAAGAAGTTCAACTATTGCAAAAATAATTTCAACAAATCACACAGCTACTTATGCTGATGGCAGTAAAGCCTATCCTTGTGTATTGATGGCTTGCTAAGTTAAATAATTGTCAAAAATTAGCCATTTTAAACTAGATATAACAAAACTAGTTATTTAGATGGCATACATTGGAGCAGAACCTGTACCAGGTCAGAATAGAGAAGTTGATGATATATCAAGTAGTTTCAACGGAAGTACCACTGCATTTACTCTTCAAGTTTCTTCATCAAATGTAAGTCCAGAAAGTGCAAATAATATATTAGTAAATCTTGGAGGAGTTCTACAAAATCCTGGGACAGATTATACAGTAGCAGCAAGTACACTAACCTTTACAACAGCTCCAGCAGCCGGTCTTAGTTTCTTTGGATTGATACTAGGAGCTGGAATAAATACAGCAACTGTAGCTGATCAAACGATAGGTCCCTCTAAATTACTTAATACAGCTGTTACAGCAGGTAGCTATACGACTGCTGATATTACAGTTGATGCTCAAGGAAGAATTACAGCTGCAGCAAACGGAACAATAGCACAAGCTGAAATAGCTAATGATGCTGTGGGTGCTGACCAACTAGCTAGTAACGCTGTAGTAAATGACTCTGTAGCCTCAAATGCTGCTATTGCAGGTTCAAAATTAGCAGATAATTCAATATCATTAGCTAAATTAGAACATGGAACTAGTTCTAATAATGGTAAGTTTTTACGAGCAAATAACGGAGCAGATCCTACATTTGAAACAGTTAGTACAGACTTAGTAGCTGACACAACACCACAGCTAGGTGGAAACCTTGATTGTAATGGCAATAATATTTCGTTAGATAATAATAATCAAATTAATCTTGGTACTGATAATGATTTAATACTCAAAGTTACAGATACTAATTCTACAATTACTCATAATGGAACTGGTCAATTATTTATCTCTGCTGAAGGAACTGATGAGGATATATATTTAAGTGCCACTGACGATATATTTTTAAGACCAAATAGCACTAACAATGGGATAAAAGTAATTGGTGCTGGGGCTGTAGAGTTATATCATTCGAACAGTATAAAATTCGCCACAGATAGCACTGGCGTTTCTATAACAGGAAATTGCAACCCTGCTGCTAATAATAGTCACGATTTAGGAACTACATCATTACGTTGGGCAAACGTATATACCCATGACCTTCACTTATCTAATAAGGGACAACAAAATGACGTAGATTCAACGTGGGGTGATTATACAATACAAGAAGGACACGAGGATCTTTTCTTGATAAATAATCGAACTGGAAAGAAATTTAAATTTAATTTAACGGAGGTATCATAATGACTGTACATTTTACATCTGGTAATTCATTAGATAAAGCACCACCGTTTCGCAATTATGCAATCTTACTTGGAACAAAATCTGAAGGTGCTGACGGAGGTACATTTACAGCAAATCAATGGCAAGTCAGAGATTTAGATACTGAATATTATGACCCTGATGGTATAGTAACTTTGAGTAATAATATATTTGTCTTAACTCCAGGAAATTATAAAGTAGTATTTTCGGCCACTGCACATAGAGTTGAAACGCATAAATGTGTACTTTTTAGAGAATCAGGAACACAAACTATTTTTGCACATGGCAGTTCTGAACGTATTACTAACGAAAGTAATAGAAGTATGGGTGTTTGGAGAGGAAATATTACTGGAACAGTTAATTTACAAATAAGACATAGAGCTAGTTCTACTAGAGATAATGATGGACTTGGAAAGGCGAGTACTGCCGGTACCGAAGTCTACACCATTGTAGAAATATTTAAGGAATTTTAATCATGGCTATCAATTCTACTACTGATATTTATTTAGCATTAGAACAGTTAGGTCTAAATGGAAAAGGCAATTTTTATGCTTTGGATCAATCAACACCACCACATAAAATTATAAAGTGGGATTCTGACAATGTTGATTCACAACCTACAGATGATGAAATAAATGCAGCTTATACAGCATGGAAAACTGCAAATGGGCATAAACGAAAAAGAGAAGATTCTTATCCAAGTATTCAAGATCAATTAGATATGCAATATTGGGATAGCGTCAATGGAACAACAATATGGAAAGATGCTATTGCTAAAATAAAATCAGACAATCCAAAATCTAGTTGAATAATTAATAAAAAATTAGTAAAATTTAAATAAATACTAAAAAAATGCAAAAAATTATTAACGCTATTGCCGTTGCTTCAGGAGTTCTTACTCTAACAATAATAGGTGCTGGTATCTATGGTTATAAATACATAACCAGCGATAACTTTGAAAAGATGATTAAAAACAAAATCATGGGAGATATTCAGAATGTTCTTCCTAAAGCTATCGAGAGCGAGTTACCAGACACCACAGGGATCTCTATACCCTTCTAATGAGCATCCCAGATATAGATATACCAAATATATCTATACCTCATATACCTGTTCAAGTAATAGAACCAGTGAGAGTATTTGGAGATTATGTAGTTCACCCTTCTTTTAGTGAGCCATCTCTCCTTCTACCTGGTTGCTATAAAACTCATCGTGATGCTAGTAGAAACTCTAATCTTGTAAATGACGATCCCAGAGGTACGTTTTGGAATTGTCCTTGGGGTGAATTACCAGAGATAAAACCTTTACAGTTTGATAGATCCAAGATGATTTATTCAAACGATGTAAAAGAAGAAAAGAAAACAGAAGAACCTGTAATAGTTAAAGAACAAACAAAGACAGAAATTCCTAAAAAAGAAGAAAAAGAAACATTTTTTCCTCCATGTCCTGATCCTAATTCAAAGCTTAGAGTGGGCTCATTTGCTAATGAGAAACGCTTAGAAAAAGTTAAGGAGTTTAAGTACAATGAAGACAAGACACAATGCCTAACCATCTGGGAAGATGTCACATATGTTGACCAGTGGCTACCAGAGCCAACCCTAGTCATAAACACGGTAATAATAGCTTCTATAGCTGCTACCAGCCCTGCTTTAATTAATATTATTAAGGGTATTACGAAGAATATTATGAAGAAAATTACTTCTTCTCAGGGATCGAAAAAGAATGATAATGCTTCTCAATCTGATTAGGCTTAGGAGTTAAATATACGTCTTTACATACGTTATAAAAAACAGAATCTTCTCTAACATTTATACCTTTTTGCATTAATTCTCCACAATGTTTTACTCTTGCAACATGCCATTCTAATTCTAAATTTTTAAGTTTCTGATTTTGTATACCTATTTGAGTTGAAGCTGCATCCTTACACAACTTACCAAGTTTCCGATCCAATGGGATACTGAAATTTAAGGTTATTCCTGTTCCAATAGAATAAGAATCCTTGTTGGTACCTGAATAATTTTCTTGATAGAATAAAATTCTACCGGGATTATCGGGTGTCCCATCTCCTATTGGATTACCACTATCATCAAAATCTCCTACAATATCAGTTGGATCATACACTGGTGTACGATATCTATGATCAAAAGGTTTTTGAAAATTTGTATTGAATGTTGAAAAGGGAGTGATATTCATCATAGGTCCCTGACAGACTATGTTTCCACCATATTGATTGGTGTGAAAATTACCATTATTGACATTATAATTTTGATTTGTAACCGATCCTGTATTTGACTGACTTACTGCATTAGCTAGTGCTGGTACTGGAGAAAGAAGTATTAGTAAAGCTATTTTTGAAAAATTGACTGCGTTACTTGAGTGCTTTCTACTTCTATTGTTCGATTTATTGTTGTTACATTTGATAGCCCTGGACCCATATAACTTTCCGTCAGTTGAAAGGCAGCTCCGTTTTCTGTTTGTTTGTAGGTTGGTTTTGTACTGAAATCTAAACCAGTCCATGAGTAACTAACTCCATCTGTAGTTCCATTCGTTTGAACAGCACTTGGTATCATACTACCGCTGTCTTGCAGCTCTACGCCAGTCCCAGACACACTATAGGTATATCCTGAATTATAGTCTTTCGAAACGATTGATTCAACTATAGTTTGTTTCGTCGTGGTAGTAGAATTCATAGTCCCTGTTGTGAAGGCACCTGTGATAGGTGAAGCTTTTAAAGGGACAGGTAAAAATATAAGCAGCAATAACAGCCGTTTCACTATTCCAAGGTCAACCCGACGACAAATTGTCCAGTTACCGTAGTACCTGCTCCTCCAGCAACTATTGTTAAATCATTTTTAGTATCAATAGTACCTGCGAGTGATCCTGCTGTTCCTGCACTTGTACTTGTAAGATCACCGAATGGTGAGACTTCTCCAACTGTTAAGCTTGTTGCTACTGTATCTCCGGCAGTATAACTACTCGAAAACGCGAAGGCGTCGCCCGAAGTCAATTGGCTTGCAGTGATTGGTGTATAAGCATTTACGCCATTTGTGGCTGCTCCTAGACCGCCTACGCTGCCTGTGGTTGTTCCGTCGGTAGTATTAACTCCTGAGCCACTTATGCTTAGAGAGTTACCGATACGATCGGCAGCGGTTGCTGCTGCTGAAACCTCTAGTTTTACCGATGAGCTGATTGAGTGATAGATATCGGCTTTGACACTAGGGGTTAATAAGATTATTAATAGTGGAAAATACTTTAACATTTGACTAAAACTAGGGCTTA
>VTLG01000409.1_pt1 | contig 10986 bp, 8 predicted proteins | sample 4694571 | NCBI WGS metagenome assembly VTLG01 (sample SAMN12604809, study PRJNA352737) | marine metagenome | biome: ENVO:00000447; feature: ENVO:00000209|ENVO:00000569|ENVO:01000036; material: ENVO:00002151; isolation source: viral sequences binned using virsorter ... | reverse complement strand
CCAATAACCGTCGACCGTACAGGTTTGAGTATTAACCCATATATTAGGTCCACCACCTGCAACCAGCAGCCTTGCTGATTTGTACTTATGGTCTTGAGTTGTTATCCATTCTATATCGTAGACATCGTTCATCCATTCGTGTACGTCTTCCAGCGGCGTTGATATATTTTCTGCAATGTGTTTACATTGATCACGCAGCTGCTCTTCGCATGTCTCACTTTTCTTCTTTAATGCTGTCATGTTTCCTTTCTATCAAGTTCACTTGCAACATGATTAAGAGCGTTCCACGCTTTATTCTTTTCTCCTTCATCATGCTTACTATCACCTGAACTATACATCATGTCGAAGTATTCTACGGCATGATTCAATATATTTATTGCTTCTTTTGTTTGCATAGTATCCTCTTTCTAATCCTATCTTATCCTATAGCTTGAAGCTTGTCAAGCTTGTTGCTTGGCACTCCGAAGATTTTGTCCTCCAGACGAGTGCCATGTTCCATGGTCCAGCGGAATGCGTCTCATGCCAAAAGGCGGGCCGCACCCAGCACTTGACCCCAGATCCAACTGCCAACTAGCAATGCTAGGCGGTATTCGGGTACCATGCTCCCCTAGACAATTGGATCAGGGCTCAAGTTTGGTCAAGAGGCCAGCCGCGTTGTTTAACGGAGCCTGCTCCAGCCTACTTGACCCCAGATCCAACTACCGTCATGAAGCGGACGCCATGCGTCTCGAGTAATTGGATCAGGGCTCAAGCTTGTGGCTTGTGGCTGTGCAAGCGTATTCACTAATTAAGGCAACGAATCTTGCCACCACTTAACCATGGTCAAATACTAACTCGGGGAAACCCCTATGTTGACATCGTTTGTGGTTATCGTACGCCCACAATTAACTCGTATAGTTATTTGACCTCGGGTCAGTTATTATCATGGCTCATGACCCAGGAGCCGTGGTCAAGCGAGTGAGGATTTAATGATGATCATCACCCGCTCAAAAGACTAACTCACTTGACCCGCGAACCTTACAACGTGCTTACTGTTTCGCCTAGGACTTAGTAAGGTTCACGGCTCAAGTTCTTTTGAACATTGACCATATCAGAGCCACCAAAAAGAATGCCATCAGCATCCTTAATTCCATAGGCGACTCCATAAATATCAGTTGCCAAAACTCTACCATCTAGGCAACCCTATCAATATTAATACGTGAACCAATATCAACATACATATCCAAAACGTCATTTAATTTACCTTTCTCTTATAAGTTATAACAGGATTTATTGCCGTTGTATATCTATTAATAATTGGGTCAAAGAAACAAATGTATTTATCCCCATTTCTTTCCCAAGTTCTGCAACCAACATGACTCATATTACCAGGTCTAAAAATAGTCTTGTTATATTTTTTAGCAAACCAAGAAATCATAAAGTCAGTTCTTGTTAATATATCTTTTACGTCTTCTACTATTTCATTTATTTTATTTGTGTATATATCTTTCATATTGACATCATATAAAATATAGGATACTTTGTCAAGTATGGAAACAAAAACAAATCACGATTATACAAGACGAAATAGATTCACAGGTGAATCTATTGAACTAACAAAAGAGGAGAGCGAGAAACATGATAAGATATTTTATCATGAAGCACTCGCCACTCTTGAAGACAAAGAATTAGGAACAGGTGGCAGTAAGCATTGGCAGGAAATGCGTAACCTATTAGATTGGTTTATGAAACATAATGCTAAAGCATACATGGTTTTGTTAGACTAACAACCGTAGGTTGAGGCGCCCTGCGGGCGCCTCACCGACCTTCGGCCACGGCCTACGGCCGTGGCCCAGGGGTCCCAAACTAAATCCAAAACACATTTTTTTAAAATAAACCGATATCCCAAAAATACAAAAAGGGGTCCCACTACTCTAGGCTGTATTGCCTAATCGACGTAGTTTATTGACAATAAATCATTTTCATCCTATATATTAACGGATGAAAGAAAAATTTTGCAAAAAATGGAAACTCTTGAAAAAATTAAACAAAAAGCAAAAGATAAACGACTAGCTTTTAATAAAACACTTCCCCCTCTTAATCTTACTTGTGACTATTGTAATAAATTTTTTATTCTTCCAGGAATGAAAGAAAACGGACATAAACAACGACCAGTTAAATATTGTAGTGGTGTGTGTCAAGATAGAGAAAGTAGACTTAAAACATTAAAGGTACCGAAATGGTTATATAATTTTTATTTAGATAAAAAATTATATCAATTAGTTGCGGGCTATAAAATGCGTAAACACTGGAGTCTTTCTAAATTTCATTGCAAAAGATTTCCAATTGGAAAATTTTTTAAAAAATTTAAAAAGATTTTTATTTCTAACTACGGTCAAAAACCTCTTATCTATCAAAAAACTAAAGAATTTTTTTTCCATCGAACAATTACTCCAGAAGGTGTCTTTACATATAAACTTAAAACTTGGAGACGTTTTCTCTTTGGAAGAGAAAGAGAAAAATGTTTATATTGCCAGGAGTCCATTATTCATTTAGCAAGAGATGCTAATTTTTGTAATCGTAATTGTTATCAAAACTATAGATATAAAACACCATCTCGTCCTTTACTCTCAAGATTAATAGGGAGAGGTAGATATATTGTTTATAGAAAATATGGAATTAAAAAAATATTTTTTCTTCAAAAAAGTATAAAGCAATATATTAAAGTAAAAACTTATATAAAAAGAAAATTAAGATATTTTAAATTTTATATTACTTTTCCATTTATTAATTTTTATAATTATTTCTTTTTTAAATGTGCGTGGTGTAAGACCCCTTTAGAGAGGAGAAGTAATCAACTTTATTGTGGAGAAATCTGTAAAACAAAATATAAACATTATTCTCAACGATTACTTCCTATTTGGTTTTATAGAAATATTTATACTAAATACAATTTATATAAAATTCGTTGGCAATATTATCCTAAAGTTAAAAACATTTTATTTTCTTCATGTGTTAATTCTATTAAATTCTTTAAAAATAAATTAAAAGAATTAAAAAAACCACGTGTAGAGAAAAAAATTCGTTTAGCTAATTGTAAGCAATGTGAAAAAGAGTTTAATTGGGAAGTTATTGTTCCAATTACATTAGAATATAATCCTAAAAGTTACGTTAGAAATTTTTGTGGAAATGAATGTCGAATATTATTTAAACAAAAAATAGTAGAAGCAAGAAAACAACGGAACCTTGCAGCATGGGGTACGGAACACCGACCTGATGCTCAAACAAGAAAAATTCTTAATGCAAAGAAAATGGCAGCGTATGACAGAAATCGTAGAAAAAAAGATCCTGCTTATTTATTAATAACAAAAATGAGGAAAAAGACTAAAGTAGTTTTAAAACGAGCCGATAAAAAATGGACTAGAAAAGATGGATTTACCACATATGAAAGATTGGGTATTAAACATGGAAACGAGATAAGAGAACGTTTAGAATCTTTATGGAAACCTGGAATGTCTTGGGATAACTACGGAATTAAAGATGGCTGGGTTATTGATCATATAATTCCTCTAAAATATTTTGTTGATAATTATGATATAGTAAATGATATAGAAATTCAGAAGAAAGCTTTTGGAATCCAGAATCTACAACCACTTTGGTGGCTGGAAAATGCTAAAAAAAGTGCTAAAATGAATTATGAATTTGAATAAGGTAAATATAGAAAAATTACCTGCAGATGTGCGAAGGGTCTTCAAACAACTTCAAGTGTTGCATGCTGAAAAAAAGATACAGAATAAAGCTAAAAGTGATTTTCTATCTTTTGTAAAATGTATGTGGCCTGATTTTGTAGAGGGGTCCCACCACAGGCACATCGCAGAAAAATTTAATAAACTAGCCACAGGCGAAATAAAACGCCTGATAGTGAATATGCCACCAAGGCATACCAAATCAGAATTTGCATCTTATCTTTTGCCATCGTGGATGGTGGGCCGTGAACCAAAGTTAAAGATAATTCAAACAACCCACAATGCAGAATTAGCCGTGAGGTTTGGTAGAAAAGCAAAGAACCTAATCGACTCGGAAGATTATCAAAAAATTTTTAAAACAACTTTACAAGAAGATTCGAAAGCTGCAGGACGTTGGGAAACTTCTCAAGGCGGAGAATACTTTGCTGCTGGTGTTGGCGGAGCAATCACGGGCCGTGGTGCGGACTTATTGATCATTGATGACCCACACTCGGAACAAGATGCATTGTCACCTACAGCATTAGACGGAGCGTACGAATGGTATACATCAGGTCCTCGTCAACGTTTACAACCAGGCGGTAAGATTGTGCTTGTAATGACAAGATGGTCTACAAAAGATCTAACAGCTAAACTTATAGCGAATCAAAAAGAACCGAAGTCTGATCAATGGCACGTGGTCGAGTTTCCAGCACTCATGGATCACGGACCAGTGTGGCCTGAATACTGGAACACGGAAGAGTTAGAGAAAGTAAAAGCATCATTACCTGTTGGTAAATGGAACGCGCAGTGGATGCAAGCTCCAACATCAGAAGAAGGTGCAATCTTAAAACGTGAATGGTGGAGAGTTTATAACAAAGACGAGATACCACCTCTACAGCACGTCATACAGTCTTACGACACAGCATTCTTAAAGAAACAGTCCGCAGATTATTCGGCTATTACAACATGGGGTATCTTCTATCCAAACGAAGACAGTCCAGCGAATCTCATACTATTAGATGCTATTAAAGGTAGATACGAGTTTCCAGAATTAAGACGTTTAGCTCTACAGCAATACAAGTATTGGCAGCCAGAGTCTGTGATTATAGAGGCTAAAGCATCAGGACTACCTTTGACTTACGAGCTTCGGCAAATGGACATTCCAGTAATTAACTTTACACCTAGCAAAGGAAATGATAAGCATGCTAGAGTAAACGCAGTAGCGCCTCTTTTTGAGTCTGGAATGATATGGGCGCCAGATCAGAAATTTGCAGAAGAGGTTATCGAGGAATGTGCAGCATTCCCTAATGGCGATTACGACGATCTTGTGGATTCTACAACACAAGCTATCATGCGCTTCAGGCAGGGCGGATTGATAACTCACCCTGAAGATTACATAGACGAGAAAAAAGACCCTAGACCGAAGAGGTATTACTAATGAAATTTATTTTAATGGGTTTACTAAAAAGATTTAGAAGAGAATATGGCCGTGAACCTAATTTTTCAGAACTTACCAACATGGGTAAGATGGCTAAAGAAATAGAGAATGCAGAAAAAGTAATACCATTTCCAACAGAGAGAATCACAGATCCCTTTAAACCAAGACCAGGCGATGAGTCTAGTAGACTGGCAAGGGAACTAGAAGAACTTACCAACAAAAATTTAAAAGACAGAGGTTTACCTGAACTTAAATTAGGACAGGCTCCTAAAACTACAAAGACAAAAGAACCTGTAGATCCAAAATTAATTATGCAAGAAACCGAAAAAGAAACATTAGCTAGAATGAGAAAAGAAAATCAAGACGCTATTAAAAGATTTAAAGAAAAAATGGATAAGAGAAACAGAGATCCAGATGATCTTTCGGGAGGTGGCCTAGCTGGTTTTGCTGGTAATCAAATGGAGATGAATGATCCTATGTTAGCAGATGAAACAGGAGTTATGAATCTTAAAAGAGGTGGACGTATTGGTTTTAAAAAAGGTGGTATCGATTTAGCTAGAAGAGCTTTTGTAAAACTAATGGGTATGACAGGCGCAGGATTAGGTGCACTTAAATTAGGATTACTAGGTGGTAAATCTAAAATTGCAACCAAGACTGCTGAAAGCATAATTAAAAACCCTGCACAAGGAATGCCAGAGTGGTTTCCTAAACTTGTAGAAAAAGTTTTAGATGAAGGAACAGACATAACGAAACAAGCTGGTGAAATAGAAAGACAGATTGTTAAAGAAGTTGATTTAGGGAGCGGAGAAAAAATTACAGTTTTTAAAAATTTAGACACGGATGATGTGAGAGTTAATTTTGATTCTCCTGCTAACGTGGCTGAAGAAAATGTTATGTTAGAATATAGAGCGGGTAGAGTTATCGAAGAAGGAAAAGCTAGAGGTAAAAAAACACAACCAGAGTTTGAAGCTGTTGAGACAGAACCACGTGTGGTAAACATGGATGGTGATATAGAATTTGATGGTGAGAATTTAGTTACAGATCTTGATGAGCTAACATCTGACACAAGTAAACTTAAACAATACGCAACAGGTAAAAACCCTACGATGAAAGAGATTGTGAAAAGTAAACAGAAGAGAGATGCTGCTGATCAATTAAATAAATCTCAAGAAGCACAGATAGATTATATAGATCGAAGGGGTGGCTTTAGAGATCCTGATCCTGAAGATTTTATTGACGACATAGATGAACTTAGATCTGGTGGACTTGCTGGTCTATTAGGAGAGTAATGAAAGTTAAAAATTATAGCGACATGATGATGTATCTAACTCGTCCAGATATTATGCCAGAGGATTCAGAGAGAGTTGGTTTTAAAGACGGTGATTTGTCCATGACACCTGGTGCAATAAAGCAAAGAAAATATAGAGAAAAAAATCCATACAAATTAAAAACAACAAACATTGTTGCTGATGGAGTAAAATATACTATTCCTAACAATGCAATGAAACCAGAGAGTGCGAAAGGATTTATAAAATTTTTAAATAAATTAGAACAAGATCCAACTATAGAAAATTATGGAAGACTGGTTAAGGGACTTCCAAAAGATGTTGCCAACCAAGTTAGAAATTATAGATACTATTTACAAGGTATAAAATCAGGAAGTTTTTCTGGAGCAGAGAGAAAATCAGGAGAAAATTTAAAAAAATTATATCAAGAACTAAACCTACCAAAACAATCTACTAACCTTTTAAGTGAAATAACTACCAAAGATATTAAGGGACAGGTTATAAAAACAGCTACAAAAGCTGCAGGTGAAGCAGCGAAAAGTGGATCAATGGATGTTGTAAATGCAGTTAGAGATATTTTTGTCAATGATCCTAACAACGCTCCAAGTTTAGATGAGGTAGTAGAGGGATTAGAAGGAACTAAAAAATTTAACGCTGCCAGCGAGTCAGAAAAAATTAAAATGAGAACTAAAGCTTCAAACGCTGTGAACCAATTTTTAGGAGCTGTAACTGCAGATAGAAAAGTAAAAGGATTTAAAGACGTAGCACCAGAGACTTTAGGAGATATTATTCAATACATTGATGAAAATAAACGAGGTGAATTTAGATTCGCTGAAGGTCAGATTAGAAATTACAAAATTAAATTACGAGACTCTCTGATTAAAGGAGACTTGGAAAAACAAAGAAGAAATATACCTGGACAAAAAGGTAAGGTTGTAGATGAAGTATTTGGATTATCTGCAACTTTTGAAAATGCTCCAGGCTACACAGAGAATGTGCAAATTATTGATGACAATATAAATAAAATAAAAAGAACACAAATAGACAAACCTTTTGCTGCAATATTAAAAGCTGTCAAAGAAGGTAAAGAAGTTGTGCAATATGGCGGTGATAGGAACGTGCCAATATCAAAAGCTGTTAAAGATTTTAATGCTAAATCAAAAACATTTAGTAATAAAAATAAAGTGTCTACACCTCAAATTTTTCTAGGCGATAATTTAGATGCTACTAAACTTGTATCAAATTTTAAAGACTACTCACCACAAGCACAAAAAAATATTTTAGATTTAGCAGACGAGGGTTTTGTTTTAAGTTCAACTAAACCATCCACACCAGTGTCTAGACTTCCTAAACTAGGTAAAGTTGCTCCAGTTGTTGGAGCGATTTTAGTTGGAACAGGAGCAGCTCAAGCTGGACCTTTGAGTGCAGAAGAAGCAATAGCTGCAGAAGGAGCTCCAGCACCATCAAGTCCCTTACCAACTGCATTAGGAGCAGGTGCAGGCGCAGCGACTCTTGGAACAAAAACAGGTAGATCACTTTTAGGAAAAGCTTTTAGAGCTGTGGGGACACCTTTGGGTGGCACAGGTTTTGCATTAGCTAACATTTATAATAAAATGAAAGAAGGTCAAAGTTTAGCTGACGCTGTGGTAGATCCCTTAACTGGTTTAGAATTATCTTTTCCTGGTTTATTTAAAGAAAACGTTTCTAAAATTATATCAGAAAGAGCGGCTTCTGCTCCAGGTTTAAAAGGTGCAGCAGCTAAACTTGGTAGAGGAGCTTTAGGCTTCGGTAGATTTGGTAGATTGATGACTCCTATAGGATTAGGACTAGCAGGATTAGGACAAGCACAAGAATTTTATAATCAATATCAAGATCTACAAAAAATGAAACGTGATGATCCAGAGGCTTATAAACAATTTAGATCACAAAGAGTTGGTCCTGCTTTGACAGAAGAGGATTACAAAGACATATATTCTGATGTGCAAGGAGCTGCAGGTGGGGGTATTATGAAAGAAGGTGGTATCGAATCTGGTCCACAAAGAGTATCCATGAACCCTGATTCTGAAGGCTTGGCTTCTTTATTAAAACGTGGTAGTAAATCATAGGAGTTTAAATGGCAGATATAGATAAAGAACTTCCTAACACTCGTACCGAGATTAAAGTCCCTGGTGAAGAGGTTGAAATTAAGGAAGAAATCAAAGAACAATTACCCGTTGAAGTTACACCTGAAGAAGACGGAGGTGCGACTATCAACTTTGAACCAGGAGCTATAAACATACCTGGCACAGAATCTCATTTTGATAACCTAGCAGATATTTTACCTAGCGATGTTTTAAATCCTTTAGGTAATGAAATGAAAACAAATTACATGGACTATAAGATGTCCAGAAAAGATTGGGAAAAATCTTACACAGATGGATTAGATCTTTTAGGTTTCAAATACGAAAATAGAACAGAACCTTTCCAAGGTGCATCGGGTGCCACGCATCCTGTTCTTGCAGAAGCGGTAACACAGTTTCAAGCAACAGCTTACAAAGAATTATTACCAAGCGATGGCCCAGTAAGAACACAGATCATGGGTAACCCTACACCAGCAAAAGAACAACAAGCAAAAAGAGTTAAAGATTTCATGAACTATCAGATCATGGATCAGATGAAAGAATACGAACCAGAGTTTGATTCGATGTTATTTCATTTACCACTGGCTGGATCTACATTCAAAAAAGTTTACTATGATTCAATGTTAGGTAGAGCGGTTTCTAAATTTGTTCCTGCCGATGATTTAATCGTACCATACACAGCTAATAGTTTAGATGAAGCAGAATCAATTATTCACATTATTAAAATATCTGAAAATGATTTACGTAAACAACAAGTAGCAGGGTTTTATGCAGACGTAGAACTAAACCCTCCAGGTATTACAACAAACGACGAAGTTTCAAAAAAAGAAAAAGAATTAGAAGGCACAACTAAATCTGGAAAACAAATTCCTATGTACACACTTCTTGAGTGTCACGTAGATTTAGATTTGGAAGGCTTCGAAGATATTGGTCCAGATGGCTCGCCATCTGGTATCAAGCTACCTTACATCGTAACAGTCGAAGAAGGTAGTGGAACGGTTCTTTCGATAAGAAGGAACTATGCGCCCAACGATCCAAAGAAACAAAGAGTTCAATATTTTGTCCACTTTAAATTTCTGCCAGGACTAGGATTCTATGGATTTGGATTGATACATATGATTGGCGGATTGAGTAGAACTGCAACAGTCGCTCTCCGCCAATTATTAGATGCAGGAACTTTGTCAAACCTACCTGCTGGTTTTAAACAAAGAGGGGTGCGAGTAAGAGATGAAGCATCACCAATTCAACCTGGTGAATTCAAAGACGTAGATGCCCCAGGAGGCAGTCTTAGAGATGCTTTCTATCCTTTACCTTATAAAGAACCATCGCAAACACTATTACAACTAATGGGTATCGTGGTTCAAGCAGGACAGAGATTCGCTGCCATATCAGAATTACAAACTGGTGAAGGCACACAAAACGCAGCCGTTGGAACTACAATAGCTCTTCTTGAAAGAGGATCTAAAGTTATGTCAGCTATACACAAAAGATTGTATGGTTCTATGAGAAAAGAATTTAAATTATTATCAGCTCTTATAGCAACTTACCTACCACCAGAATATCCATATGATGTTGTCGGTGGTGCAAGAACAATTAAACAAACAGATTTTGATGCAAGGGTAGATATACTACCTGTAGCTGATCCAAATATATTTTCAATGTCACAAAGAATAACACTAGCACAAACACAATTACAGCTAGCTACATCAAATCCACAGATTCATAATTTATATTCTGCTTACAGAAATATGTATCAAGCAATCGGTGTTAAGAATATTGATCAAATATTACCACCACCTGCTCCAGTTCAACCATCAGATCCAAGCATGGAACATATTATGGCTCTTGCAAATAAACCTTTTCAAGCATTTAGAGGTCAAGATCACAGAGCACACATCACAGCTCACTTAAACTTCATGGCAACTAACATGGTTAGAAATAATCCTAACGTTATGGCTTTGATTCAGAAAAATATTTTAGAACACATTAGTTTAATGGCTCAAGAACAGGTACAATTAGAGTTTAGAGAACAGTTACAACAGGTTCAGTTGTTACAACAACAAGCCCCTAGTAGTCCTGAAGCTGCTCAACAGCTACAAGTCATCACTCAACAGATAGAAGCTAGAAAATCTGTGTTGATTGCTCAAATGACAGAAGAATTTATGATGGAAGAGAAGAAAATTACGTCTCAATTTGATAGAGATCCACTTCTAAAACTAAAAGCAAGAGAAGTTGACCTAAGAGCTATGGAAAATGAGCGTAAAAAACGTGCAGATGAGGCAAAAGCAGACCTAGGAAGAGCAAAATTAATGCAGGCTAAAGATATTTCTGAAGAAAAAATGGATCAGAACGAAAAATTAGCTAAATTAAGAGCTGGTGTAAGTCTTGCAAAGGCTGATAAACCAGGTATAACTGCAATTGAGGTAGAAGAGTAATAT
>VTLG01014338.1_pt1 | contig 10990 bp, 9 predicted proteins | sample 4694571 | NCBI WGS metagenome assembly VTLG01 (sample SAMN12604809, study PRJNA352737) | marine metagenome | biome: ENVO:00000447; feature: ENVO:00000209|ENVO:00000569|ENVO:01000036; material: ENVO:00002151; isolation source: viral sequences binned using virsorter ... | reverse complement strand
AAATATCCAGCACCATTTGTTATTGCATTATTATTAAGAGATATATTTGCTGATCCATCAAAACTAACACCAGCTATTGTTCTCGCAGTAGTCAAGGTATCAGCAGATCCAGCTACAATGCCAATCGCAGAACCACTATCATTCTTACTAAATAACTTGCAATTACTGGTTCGTATTGCTATTTCTCCAACAGATAGATCACTAGCACCTGGATCACTACCGCTTGCTCTTTTTAATTTAATTGTGTTCGCCATTGTCTTACCTCCTAATGGTTAGATTCAATACGATCCACCATCTATATCGAAACTAGATGCACTTTCATCTTCTAAAAATGTAACAAGGTCAGACAATGCAACCTGTTTCATTGTTCCAGCATCATTACAAATAAATCTATCTGCTGCTGCCAATGTGGTTGAAGTGGCTGAAGTTCCACCATCAATTAGGTTTATTTCAGCAGTTGTGGCTGTCACTCCATCAAGAATATTTAATTCTGAAGCAGTAGATGTTACTCCATCTAAAATATTTAATTCAGCAGTAGTCGATGTCACTCCGTCTAAGATATTTAACTCTGCTGCGGTAGACGTAACACCATCTAAGATGTTTAACTCTGCTGCTGTTGATGTAACTCCATCAAGAATGTTTAATTCAGCAGTTGTTACAGTTGCTCCATCGAGAATCCCAATTTCTGTTGAAGTAAGAGCAGCCAAAGCAGCAGATCCTCCTGATTGACAAGAAGATAAGTTTGTTAAATCTGTTGCTGATGCCTGTGCTCCTAAACTTGCTCTGGCAGTTGCACCAGATTCGAGAACAAAGTTAGATCCATCTCCAACGATAAAATTGCTATCTGTTGGAGTTAAACCAGCTATATCACTAAGCTGTGCGTCAAATGCCTGTACATCAGATCCAATCGCAACACCTAAAGCTGTCCTGGCTGCACTTGCACTTGTAGCACCAGTTCCACCATCGCCAATCGCAAGTGTTCCTGTTATAGAACTAGCAGCAAGATCAACAGCAACTTCAGTAGATTCAATAACAAGTCCACCATTGGCTTTAAGATCAACTGACATTGTATTGCCAGATTTATCTAATCCATCTCCTGCTGTAACTGAACCTGCACCAGAAAATTGTGCAAATACTAAATTATTTGTTCCTACAACAGCACTTCCAGTATTTGAAGTACAAGTAAAACCATTATCAGCATTAACAGTTCCCTGCTCAACAAAAGTAAACATACCAGCAGCATTAGCACCAGTAGCTAAATCTGTTGTTCTTTCCCATGTACTAGCTTTACAAAGATAAAGTCCATTTTGACTTGCTGTGGATTGATCCTTAACTAAAACTCTTTCATCAGCAGAAACAGCAACACCATCAATAGTTTGCGTTCCAGAAAGTGTGATGTTTGCTGTAGTAGCTACTTTAACTGAATCTTTTACATCTAATCCCTGAGAAACAGAGTCAACATAACCTTTAGTCGCAGCATCAGTAGTGGCAGTAGGTGTTGCTAATGATGTAATTTTTTGAGAGTTAAGAGATACAGCAGCAGCAGGAGCAGCCATTTCTGCAAGAGTATTGGCACGGACACCTGTATCAAAATCACTAATTTTTGTATGTGCTAATGAAGGAATATCAGCCGCAACAAGTGACCTAAATGTAGGTGCAGCAGCACTTCCAGTTGTAGGGCCAGCTAATACAATATTTGCGTTTCTAGTTGTTGCTTTATCAAAAAATGCTCCCTTGCCACCAATAGCAATAATACTTGTAGCTGAACCTCCAGCACCACCTGTACCCGTACCATATATTAGAACCTCATCACCTTCTCTAAAAGCAACTTCAGCGTTTTCTAATGACCCTGGATTTGATGATCCTGTAGATCTTTTAATTCTAATTGTGTTTGCCATCAGAAATTCCCTCCATCGACAAGTGTAAGTTTAGTAGTTGTTGAATCTGCTTTAAAATTACCTGATGTAGAATCATAGTAAAGTATTGCATCGTTAACCTTTCCAGAAACATCAAAAGTTAACCCTTCGATAGATCCTGATGGACCTTGCGGACCTTGTGTTGTGATTTCAACTGTAGTTACATCAGAAACCTGACTTACAGTTATGGAATTAGGACTGCTCATGCTGTGTAACCCTCACTTATAAATAGTTTACCCTCTAAATAATAGTTTTTGCTACCACCTGGTTCTGTTAACAATACGTCATAAAACAAAATACTTGGAGTAAAAGTTGCTGTCTGTGTATCTGTAAGAGAAATGTCTACAATTCCACCTGTTCTATTGGTATAAGCTACTGTCCAATCAGCGTATTTTGTGGAACGTGATTCATCATAAACTTGTGCAGCTACAGTATATCCAGTTAGATTTATTGCCGATCCAGTTGAATCTTTGAATGTTAGCCTAATAGGAAAGTCTGCTCTTCTATCAACAGTAAAATTCTTTTTTCCAGGAATAATTGCCATTTATTTAACGTCTAGAGTAATAACAGAATGAATTACATTACTAGCTTTAATAACGTAATCTATTCTATCCACAGCGTTTGCTGCCGTTGATAATGTTGGAGCAGTTCCACCAGCAAATTTAAAAGCACTATTAAATGATGCAGTTCTTGAACCTGTGCCATCTTGAGTTATAAATATCGAACCAGATTGCCCAACTGCTTGATTACTTGGTGCAGCAAAGGTTCTATTGCCTCCTAACGTTACTGAATGATGACAGGCTGTTGCCATATCTATTGTTATTGTTGAACCATCAGAAAGGGCTGTTATATTAGCTGCTGCTCCTCCTGTCAAAGACACACTACCGCTTACAGTTAACCCCGTGAGTGTTCCAAGAGAAGTAATATTCGCTTGTGCAGCAGTTGATAATGTTCCAGAAAATAAAGTTGCAGTTACCGTTCCTGTGCTTGGGTTATATGTAAAATCTCCATCAGATTCAAGTCCAACATTTCCAGTGGCAGAAGCATCTTCGATAAATGGTATAAGATTATTTTCGTTAGTTGATTCATTATCAGCAACAGAAATATGATTCGCATTAGTCGCTGTCGTTACTGTCGTGCCAGCAATAACAGTTGCTAAAGCTACACCTGCGACAGTAATCGCATCGGCTTCTAATGTTCCATCAAAATCTCCATCAACCGCATCAACATTTCCGACAAAAGTTGTAGCTGTAACATCTCCTGTGACAGTTAGACCAGAAGAACTAAAACTACCTCTAGTCGTACCTCCACAACTTATATCAAAAGTATCAGCAGCACTTGAAAATATACCTGTATTAAGATCATCTCTAAAAGCTAGTCCAGGAGTGGAGTTTGATCCATCTTCTAAAGTTAAAGTACCATCTAACTGAAGTAACTCTACCCAACCATTATTTGAGCTATTTCTTATTTTTAAAATACCTGTTGTAGTATCAGCCCACCACTGGTACGCATATTTTGTAGACGGTTCAGAAGAGCTTGAATTATTACTAACGATTGCAGACAAAGCGTTATTTAAATCGGTTCTAACCGCAGCACCCGTGCCATTATCAATTACATAGTCGTGTGTAGCCATCTAACTTGTAAACTTTTTACCCATTCTACCCTCCTTTGCCAAAACCGACAGCCTGATAGGTAAAATTTCTATCAATCGAAGCATTTGATGAATTTTTGAAGTGAACAGTAAAGCCCGTTCCAGATACGTTGGACACTTCAAAGTAATCTCCTGATGCCATATTCTGAGCATTGATACCAACAGAGGGTAAATTAGTATTTGCTCCTAATAATACTGACGTTCCAGTGAAAAACGCATTAGTAAAGGTAACAGCTTTTGCTCCTGCTCCACTTGCAATAACATTACTTTGTTCTGTTCTTCTTTGTAAAGAAACTGTATAGCCGATTTCAGTAACTCTAATATCCTGTGCAGGGTCATCACTTGTAAACTTAGTTCTAAATTGAAATCCTCTTCCTTTATAAGTTCCATTTGCAAATGTTTGAAATCCTGTATAAGTAGGAGATCCAGAGCTAGGATCATCTTGTGTAACTCTTACTAACATCTCAGCGTTAACCTCTGTTGCTTTAACACCATCAAAGTCTGTCCAGGTATCAATATTTGCAGTTCTACTATCAAACAAATCATTTGGATAAAAGGCTTCGGTCAATAAATGACGTTTTAAATCAAGACTAAATACAGCACCTAAATCTAAAGTGTCTCCACCAGCAGAGCCTCCAAAGTCATAAGTACCCTCTGACACTATTCCTCCAAAATCATCAAGAGAGGAAACAGTATCTAAATCTGTTATTGAATCAAAGTTACCAGCACCAATTAAATTCAAGCTCGATGTGGTTGCTTCATAAGCAATATTAGTTTTTGTTCCTTGAAATTGAGGACTATCTAGATCCTCTCTCCTTGTCTGTGTAACTAATGGAGCTAAATTATCAGGAAGATCAATTATTACGCTAGTCTCTCCAGAACAGAATCTACCGCCATCATCTTGAAATTTGAGGATATACTCCCCTTCTAAATACGGAACTTCCGCAGTTGTCGTATTACCTGCAAGAGCTTGAATCAAGTCAACAGAGTTAGAAAATGTACCACCACCATCAGTTCTTGTAGAGTGCCTTACATAAACAAGACCTCCATGAGTAACATCTAAATCTGTAGATAAGTTCCATCTAAGCCTTACTAATTTTTCGTTTATTGGTTCGGCTGATAATCCAGTAACATCTGAAGGTAATGCAGTTTTACCAACAGCATTAAATGTCAAATCAGCAGAAGTCGCACTTGTCTGTAATGCAGCATTATAACTAAATACTTGAAACTCATACGTTCCAATGTCCGTGTTAAATATTTCAAAGTCAGGAGAAGAAACTGTTGTAGAAACAAAGTTACCATTATTAAATCTATAGTTAACCTGATATTGAGTAACACCAGTAATAGGCTGCCAACTAACAATAAGTTTTGCTACTGCCTGATTATTAATTTCAACAAGTTTTTCTTCTGCTTGTAAAGCACTAGGAGGAGGCTTTGGTAAATTTAATATTGATACAGACCTTGCTGGTAAGGTTGCACCATCTTCAATAAAATCATATTTAGCATTTACATAAGATAAAGCAGTAATCGCATAATTTATGCCATCAGATTCTTCTACCGTTATTACTCTAAACTTTTGAGCTTCAACTGTATCATTTTGCAAAAGCCAAACTGTATTAGTATTTGGTGTCTGAGAAAAAGCAGAAGATACTGTAATAACCTTTCCAGCTATTGAACTTATATCCCTTTGCTCTACAGTTCCATCAGGTAATATTACACTTAATTTTGCATTATTAGTTGAAACTAAATCTGTTGCAGCAGAATCATCTACAGTTATTTGAGTTGTTGTTGCAGAGCTTACTCTTCCACCTCTTCTTACTCCAGAACGAACAGGATCAGCAATATCAATAACAGCACCAGGTCTTACAACAACACCAGAATCTATAGAGGTTGCAAATGCAACAACTTCACTTTCGTTTTGTTCTGCAAATAATATAGCTTTTGCTAATCTTCTAGCCTGACCTCTTGATGTACAAGCAAATCCTTTTACCTGTTTAATAATTACTCCAAATTTAGCAATAGCATCAGCATCTTCATAAACTTCATAGTCTATTTCTCTGCTGTCCATGTTGAAGTAAGAAACAGAAATTACAGTATTTCTTGTTTTTAAACTGGTACCTGAGTAACTAAATCCTTCTTCGGTTACATTTGCTAAATTAAATAAATAACTTGCGTCTTTTGGACTATCTTGAGCAAGCAATATACTACCAGCAGACCATATTGGCATACATCTCATAACTCCTGCCAGTTCATTTATTAAATCAAATGCTTCACTAGATGATTGAATATTTACATTACAACTGAATCTAGCTTCTTGTCCTCCAAATCCATCTGATACCAATGTATTAGCAAACTTACTAGCAGTAACAAAAGAAAAAAGATCAAGAGAACTATCAGTTATATGATTACCAAATCCATATCTGGTATCTGTGAGAAGATCAAGCAGCACCATCGCAGGGCATGAACACCATTGAGCAGCACCCATAACTCCATTAAAAATATAACCATCTGGATAAATAATTCTACCTGTATCAGCATCTACGGTAGGTGTTCCAGAACTTGAAGCTCCTGCTCCTGGAATCCTTACCTTTATCCCTCTAATACGATACTTTCTTGTAGGTATAGATTGAAACTGCATAGAGTCCAATCGAAGAGCAGTATAAGCACTATTAGCATAAGTGTTTGCATCATCAATAATTTCACCAAAACTTGTCCATTGAAATGAATCTTGTAAACTTGCATCTGTACTATCAGCAGTAACTCTAGTAACTCTTATATCAACAGGAAAAGAACCAGTTAAATTTATTCTGTAATCTCTTTGGTACGCATCAGCAGTTCTTCCCGTAATGGTGTCATTAATAACATCAGTAAAACCACCAGAATTATATTGGACAGAAATTTTAAAAGATATAGAAGAGCCTAATATATCTCCTTTGTCAGTTGCTTTTTGTAACTGAGGAATAGTTATAGTTACATTTACAGCATCTACATTTGAATTTGTAATCTGTCTAGTTACGGGAGAAGATTGCGTAACTGTTATTCCTACTGCCGTTACAGAAGAACTACTTTCAATTCCAGAAACTTTTGTTTGCCCTGACGTTCCAAATCTAGGGTCAAACCCAACGTCTTGAAAATTAAAATCAGTTGAAGCTGGAGAAGCAGAATTAGCTGATGCTTTTAAAACAGGAGTATCGTTTAAAAATACATCTTTTAATGCAGCATTATTATATGCTGTAGTTCCTTGTGTTCTTCCTTCTTTAGAAGCACTAGCAAAACCTTCTATTTCTCCTTCAGAGATAAGATCAAGAAAAGTAGCAAACTGTCTACTATGTAAAGTATCAGGAGTTCTTGTCGGTTGAGGAGGAGGTGGGGGACTCCTTCTACCACCAGAGCCTTGAATACCTTTAGGTTTTGTCATGCCTGTACCTGTTGAGTATCAATAGCACCACTAATCACGACTGAGCCAGTTACGATTTCTCCATATACTATTGGTACAGGTGTACCAGCCCGTGATGTATTTTGAGTTCCAGAAAAACTAAACGATAATTGTGGATCTTGTTCTGATTTAAATTCTTTTGGTTTAGGAACAGGAAACAACATATCACTTACACCAGACAATACTAAAGCACCACCTAAAGCTACTACTGCTTTTGTTATTCCCGATGCTGCTGCAAAAGATCCTGGTGCGACAATAGGACTAAAAAACGATCCCATACTTAGTGGTGTAAATAAAAAAGCTCCTCCTATTAAAGCAGCACCTAATAAAATTTTTCCAAATCCACCGCCACCAGCACCAGCTATTACAGGAACAATATGTATATCTTCCTGCCCTATTGGGTGATGTATTTCTTCTTGATCTATCGCATAATTACCAACTTTTACCTGATAATATTGAGGATTCATATATTTTTCTACTTGCGGAAAATTATTAACAAGAAAACTAACTGCTTTTGCAAGACTATCTACCTGTATTTCAAATTCTTTATGTCCTACAAAATCTGCAAGTTCACCATATAACTTTAGTTTACGCAACATAACGATACCTCCCTCCTGTACATTTTAATAACCATTGAGAATAAGGCTCTCTACAAGATAGTCTATCGGTTAAATGATGTAAAACATCTCCATCTAAAAAAATAGCCACATGATTTAAACCTGTAGATCCTATAGACATCAATAAAGCATCACCATTCATAAGTTTTTCATCTGGTCTAAGTTGTCTAAAACCAGTTCTCCATGCACAACTTTCAAACAAAGGATTTAAAATAAATTCTTCTGGTGTTGTAGGTCTATCCCAATCTTTAAGTTCAATACCTTTTTCTTCTTTATACCAATCTCTAACTAAAGACCAACAATCAGTAATGCCCCAAACCCACGGCCTACCAAGTAAAGGCGGTTTATATCCACATGGTTCATAATATCCCCATTGTTCTGTTTTTGGATTAACAATATGCCACGGAAGATTACTTTGTTCACAACTAATTTTATCTGCCTGACTAGGTGTAGGAGGTGTTACAGGGTGACTATGAATAACAGCAGTAATTTCACCTGTATTATCTGCTTTTATATAATCTTCTGGATCAATAATGAAACATTGATGATCTGTCATTGAGAGATTACGACAAGGGTAATATCTTTCTTTGCCTTTTATGTTTAAAAGTAAACCACAAGATTCTTTTGGATCTTCTCGTTGGGCATGAAGTAATGCTTTATATTTCCAAGTCATGCGATAAACGTACCAATGGAGGGGAACTCAGTTCTTGTGCATTGTCTTTTGGGAGCACGAATACCAACAAGATCAAATACTGCTGCTAGTTCAAATTCAACTATTTCTCTATTTTCTGCTGATTTTCTATCAATTTTATATATTTCTTGAGGAAACTCTGCTGTAGGATCTGGTGTTCCTAATGGATTTGTACCTCCAGGAAAATTTGCAGCATCTAAATATCTAGCTAATGTTCTTATTCTTGTTACTGTAGCTCCTGTCAAATCATTTCCAGTAGTTGTTTGGTTAACAGTTAATAAAATAGCTGTAATTGTTCCAAGTGCATTACTAACAATAAGTTTAGGTCTAGGTAATTGACCTTTTCTGAAAGCAAAACCCTCTGCTTGTATTGGCATTTTTACATAACTATTACCTGCCCAAACAATATCTCCGTTAGAAACTAAACTAGATCCATTATGAAACCTATAAACAGTTGAAGCACCATGCAAAGTACTATCAAGTGTTAAACTAAAAAGTTCAATAATTGCCGATGGATTGATCTTTTGTAGATCGGTAATAATAGGACCAGTGCTCATGCTTCAAATACTTCTCTAAATGTTGTCTGGATCGTTGCTCTATTGTTATATGGTATAGATTTTGACCAAGTTTCGCAAACAAATTTTTGTGCAGCAGTTTCTCCAGGTGCTTCAAAATCAAAGCTATCACTATCATTTGCACGGGCATCAAGGAAAGTTTCTATAGTGTCTGCATCTGTTTCTGAAACTTCAAAAGTAAAATTATAAACCTTTGGATTTTGATGCTGTGCTAATCCAAATAATATTCTATGTTCAAATCCATCAGCAAAACGAATAGTTCTAGTATTTGGTGCAGATCTTTTTTGTTGCCCGTAAGTAGGCTTTATTGAAGGAAATGTAGCCATTATGCAAGTAATCCTCCTGGTCTTTGTTGCTGTATTATTTCAGATTGTACTGCAACTGAGATAAGTCGGCCAAGTTCTCTTCCCTGTCCTTCATTTCCTTCAACAGAAGAACCAGAAGCGTCTACATTTACCACAATATTTGTTGAACCTTTCATATCAGAATTAGGAACTACTCGCCCTCCTGCATTTGGAACGAACATTTCTGGGCCACGTTCTCCAACCATATAACTTTTTCCTGCACTAACAGGCCCACCATTTGCTCTGAAAAAACTACCAATTCCAGGAAGTCCACCAAGAAAAGCATTTACACCAAAAGATATAAGCGATCTTTGGATCTGACTAAATACACTACGAGCAACATCTCCAAGAGTTTTTGTACCATTTATCGCACCTTCTATCGCATCAACAAGACCTGTTTCTATTGTTGAAGCGATTCCTGCATATAAAGCATTTAACTTTTGTAATTCACGCTTTAATCGTACTTGTCTTTCTATTTCCGCTTCATCAAATTCAACTCCAGCTTTTCTAGCAGCTTCTATAAGTTTATTTTTTTCTCTTATGATTTCAGCTTCTCCTTGCCCTAAAGTAATTGCATTATTAAGAAAATCTATTTGATCTGTTAAAGATTTAGTTATTTGTTCATACTCTAATCTTGCTAATTCTGCTGCTTTTGCTCTTGCATCTTCAATATTTTTTGCCTTCATCAATAAAACAAGTTCATCTTCTAAATCTCTCCGTTTATTTCGATTCCTTTCTTTTTCTATTTGTGCTACTTTTGCAATAATTGCTGCATCATCAGTAACATTTCTTGCTTGTGCTAATAAATTTGATCTTTCAAAACCTAATATCGGTTTACTCAAATCATCATTAGCACCTCTATTAAATAATTTTGCTATTTCAGCACCAAGTCTTGTAAAGAATTTACTCATTTCATTTGTAAGAGTTTGACTACTATCTGCAAATGCCTGTAGAGCTTCAACTCCATCTTGTCCAACTAATTTTGTTGTCTCTTCAACAGCAAGATTATAAGCAGCTTGTTTACCTTCAGTTTGTTCAATTAATTTTAAGTATCTTTCTGTATCTGTTCCTAATAATCCAAAAGATTTAGAAACCGCATCAATATTTAAAGTTTTAGGATCTAGTGCTTTTCCAAGATCACTTAATCCTTTAATTGCAGTAGTAAGTTGTTGAAGAATACCAGTAGCAACAAGACCTCCTGCAAAACCTCCCATCTGACCACCAATCTTAGTTCCTGCAAAACCTCCAGTAAAACCAGCAATAGCACCCAATGGCCCTTGTCCAAATAACAATGGAAACGCACCAGAGATTAATCCGCTCGTAGCTGCTGCTTTATTGCTTCTGTTGTTAAATTTATCAAGTTTATTTCCTTGAGCTTGTGCTTTATTATTTTTAATTTGTGCATCTGTATTTTTGTTAATTGAAATTGTTTCTCGGCCTAACGCTGCATTTTGTTTATTTGTTGCTGCTAATGCTTCTTTATGTTTTTTAGTTCCAATTTCTAAATTATTTGTATATTCCTCTAAAGCATCTGATACCGCAAACTGAGCGTTAGCTGTTTTACCAAATGCTCCTTGAGCTTTATTAACGGCTTTGACAATATCTTCCATGTCTTGCCTATATTTTTTTAATTCATTACGAGCACCTTGTCCTGCTTTTCCTCCTGTATTTCGAGGATTCATTATGTCTATCTGACGAATATTATCTACACTTTTTGTTAATTCTTTTACTTTATTATTTAACCTATCAAGACCAGACTG
>VTLG01003246.1_pt1 | contig 10990 bp, 15 predicted proteins | sample 4694571 | NCBI WGS metagenome assembly VTLG01 (sample SAMN12604809, study PRJNA352737) | marine metagenome | biome: ENVO:00000447; feature: ENVO:00000209|ENVO:00000569|ENVO:01000036; material: ENVO:00002151; isolation source: viral sequences binned using virsorter ... | reverse complement strand
TGATACCTTCTGGAAGGATGATGACCCAAGAGTAGGACCGGGTCCTGCTAGAAACTTTGCATGGGAGCATAGTATTGAAGAGGGCTTTAACTATCATTGGGTAATGGATGATAACATAGATGGTTTTAGAAGGTTCAATCAAAACATGCAGGTCTGGTGTGAGAATGGATTTGTCTTTTCACTAACAGAGAAGTTTGCTGAAAGATATGAGAACTTAGCTCAGGTAGGATTTCAGTATGATAAATTTATACCTACAAAAGATTTAAGACCACCTTACACATTAAACACAAGAATATATAGCTGTCTGCTTATAAAGAATGACATACCTTTTAGATGGAGAGGTAGATACAATGAGGATACAGATTTGTCATTAAGAATATTGAAGTCTGGATTATGTACTATGCAAATGAATGCATTTCTTCAGGATAAGAAAACTACTACGAAAATGAAAGGTGGTAATACAGAGGAGTTCTATGATGAAGAAGGAACTAAAAACAAATCACAAATGCTTAAAGACATGCATCCAGATTTAGTAGAGTTATCCTATAGATTTAACAGACATCATCACTTTGTAGATTACTCACCATTTAAGAAAAACAAACTTATAAAAAAGAAAAATATACATATAAAAGATGGTGTTAATGACTATGGGATAGAGCTAGTAAAGATATAATTTTCGTGGTATATAAAAAAGATGGAGCAAATTTATTTAAAACTTTATGAAATGTTTAACAAAATAGGTAAGTACTTTTACCAGAAATATATAAATGAGAAGATGAAAAAGAGATGAATTGTTGGCATTGTAAACATGAATTGATTTGGGGAGGAGACCATGACCTTGAGGATAATGAAGAATATCTGATTGTAACAAACTTATCTTGTCCTGAGTGTAATTCATATGTAGAAGTTTACTTGCCTAGAGAAAGTGTTGGAAAGTATGAAACAATCAACTAAAAAACCATTGAAAAAAGTAGGAAGACCAAAAACAGAGCTAGATTTAAATGAATTAGAAAAATTATCATCTTTAAATTGTACTATGCCAGAGATTGCACACTTCTTTGATATACCATTAAGAACATTAGAAGACAAATATACAAATGATGAAAAGGTAAGGGCAACCATAGATAGAGGTAGAGCAGATGGCAAGATATCTCTAAGAAGGCAACAAATACAGATAATGAATGATGGTAACCCTACAATGGCTATCTGGCTTGGTAAGCAGTTATTAGGGCAAACAGAGAGAACGGAGATATCTCAGGACATTAAAATTGAAGAAAGAAAGGTACTTGATTTAAGTAGACTTACAGATAATGAACTCAACACTATTGAAAGAGCACTTAAATATGCCGTCGTTGACGCAGATACAAGCAGAAAAGATGAGGAGGTCATTGAGCCTATTCATCAAAAAAGCTTGGTCAACGATAGAACCAAATAGATATTTCTACGATAACTGGCACATAGATGCAATATCAGACCATCTACAAGCAGTTGTTCAGGGAGATATAAAAAGATTAATTATAAATATTCCACCAAGACATATGAAGTCTATATCTGTATCTGTTGCATTACCTGCATGGACATGGACATTAGACCCAAGTAAAAAGTTTTTGTTTGCATCATATGCTCTATCATTATCAATCAGAGATAGTGTTAAATGCAGGAGGCTTATAGAAAGCCCATGGTATAAGAGTTACTTTGGAGAAATGTTTGAACTCACATCTGACCAGAACCAGAAACAAAGATTTGAAAATGATAAGACAGGTATAAGAATAGCTACATCAGTTGATGGAGCACTAACTGGTGAAGGTGGTGATATCATATTGGTTGATGACCCTCATAATGTTAGAGAAGCAGAATCAGGTATTGTCAGAGAAGGTGTGCTTGACTGGTGGAATCAAGCTATGCAAACAAGACTGAATGACCCTAAAAATGGTGCTTTTATAATTATAATGCAAAGAGTACACGAAAATGATTTAACTGGTCATATATTGGCTAATGAATATGATGACTGGGAACACTTGTGTTTACCTGCAAGATATGAAGCTAATCATCCTACACCTGTAAAATCTAGCTTAGGTTTTGTAGACCCAAGAACAGAAGAGGGTGAACTACTATGGAAAGATAGAATAGATGAAAAAACTTTATCTAATCTTGAGGTGTCACTAGGTTCATATGGTGCATCTGGTCAGTTGCAACAAAGACCTATGCCTAAAGGTGGTGGTATACTGAAAGCAGAATGGTGGCAACCATGGACAGATAGTAAATTGCCAAACATAGAATATTTGATACAATCATATGACACAGCCTATAGCACAAAGGATGCGTCAAGTTATTCTGCAAGAACAACATGGGGAGTGTTTAAACAAGATGGATATTATAATACAATCGTTATTGATATGTGGTTTGATAGGGTTTCATACCCTGACCTTAGACGAATAGCACAAGAAGCATATGAAGATTATGAGCCTGATGTAGTCTTAATAGAAAAGAAAGCTAGTGGTCAAAGTTTACTACAAGATTTACGAATGGCAGGAATACCAGTTTTAGAGTATATGCCAGATAGAGATAAACAAGCCAGAGCACATGCATGTTCTGCATTACTAGAGGATGGTCGTGTTTATTACCCTGAAGGCAAAAAGTGGGCTAAAAATCTAATAGATATATGTTCTGCCTTTCCAACTGGAGATAATGATGATATAGTTGACACATGTACTCAAGCTTGGTTAAGGTTGAGAAAAGGTTGGTTTATAACTCATTCCACAGATTATGATGAGGATGAGGTAATTGAAAGAAAGAGGCTAACACTTTATGGCTAAAGAACCTAATGTAATCCCATTTCAAGAGGGAGCACCTGCAGATAATCTTGAAGTAGAAGAGATTGAAAATGATGATGTTCTCATAGGAGATAAATCACTAGATGATGTTGTTGAGGTTGTATCAGAACATGATAGCAATATCGCAGAACAATTAGATGAGCTTGAATCAGCTAGAAAAGCACAGATGCTTATTGAAGCATTTGATAGTGATAAGGAAGCTAGAAGCGAATGGGAAGAAAGATATAAGCAAGGATTAGAAACACTAGAGCCTGATGGTGGCTTAACAGAAGAAGAAGAGCAAAGAGCAACTAGAGGATTATCTACTGTGGTTCATCCTATGATTGCTGAAGCGGCTACTCAATTTAATGCAAAAGCTATAGCAGAACTTTATCCATCAGGAGGTCCTGTAAAAACTACAATAGTTGGAGAACCAACAGAAGAGCTAGAAGACCAAGCAAGAAGAGTTCGTGATTACATGAACTACCAAATCACACAAGAGATGCCAGAGTATTTTCCAGATTTAGATACAATGCTGTTTCAGTTACCATTGATAGGACACGCATTTAAGAAAGTTTACTTTGATAGTAACTTGGAAAGACAATGTTCACAGTTTGTTAAGGCAGAAGATTTTGTTGTGTCACCAGACAGTAAAGACTTACAAACTTCAGCAAGATATTCTCATATCATTAGAATGCCTAGAAATGATTACAATAGATATGTAGAAAGTGGATTTTATCTACCTATAAAATATATAGGTAGTGAGGAAGACCCTGCAGGAGATATTGGCTCAGATATTGAGGGTGTTAGCACATATGAAGATACTGAGTACAACGAAACAGTAACCCTGATTGAAATGCATGTTTATGAAAATTTTGATGGCATAGATGGGTACACAGACAACGAAGACAATGAAGATATTGTGGCATTCCCATATGTTGTAACAATAGACTACGATAGTCAGAAGATTGTTGCAGTTAGAAGAAACTGGGAAGAAAATGATGAAAAGAAATTAAGACAGGATTATTTTGTATCCTACAGGTTTTTGCCCGGTACAGGATTTTATGGTTTTGGCTTGTATCACATGATAGGTGGGCTAGGTAAGGCGGCTACTGGGTCATTAAGAGCATTACTTGATAGTGCGGCTTTTGCAAATATGCAGGGTGGTTTTAAATTAAAAGGTAGAGTTACAGGTGGTGAGCTACAGGTCAATCCCGGTGAGTTTGCAGATTTAGATGCTACAGTAGATGATGTAAACAAAGCTATTATGCCATTACCATTTAAAGAACCATCAGGTACTTTGTTTCAGTTAATGAATGCAATCGTGCAAGCAGGTCAAAGATTTGCAAGTACTGCAGATTTAAATGTAGGAGATGTAAATCCAAATGCACCAGTTGGCTCAACAGTTGCACTTATCGAGCAAGGTAGTAAAGCATTTAGTGCTATTCACAAAAGATTACATTATTCACAAGGACAAGAATTTAAATTAATAGCAAAAAACAATGCAAAGTTTTTACCTGAGCAGTTTGAGTTTTCATTGTCAGGTGTTACTGCATTTATAAATTCAACAGACTTTGACGCTAAGATAGACATAATACCAGTATCAGACCCAAATGTATTCTCTACAGCACAAAGGATTGCACAAGCTCAATCTGTTTTACAACTATCACAAGCACAGCCAAATCTTTATGACCAGTATGAGGCACATAAAAGAATGCTTGAGGCAATCAGAATACCAAACATTGATGAGGTATTAGAGAAGCCACAGGAAGCCTCAAGGATAGACCCAGTTGATGAAAACATGACAGTTATGTATGGCAAGCCAATCAGGGCATTTCCTGAGCAGGACCACGATTCGCATATTGCTGTGCACATGCAATTTTTACAAGACCCATCACTAGGAGGTAATCCCGGTGCTAGGAACTTGCAACCAATATTGATAGCACATATAGCAGAGCACATAGCGTTATTGTACAGACAAAGAATGCAATCTGCTATTGGTATGGACTTAGCACCATTGCCAGATATAAGAGACCCTAAGTTTCAGTTTCAGGACATACCACCAGAGCTTGATATGCAGATATCACAAAGAGCATCTGAAATTGTTAAACAATCACCACAGATGGAGCAGATACAAGCTATTATGCCTAATCAGCAACAGCAGGGTGGTAATCCATTAGACTTAGCAAGACAACTTGCACAGTTAGAAGCACAAATGCTACAAATGAAAACACAACAAGAGTTAGCTATAGAAGGTGCTAAAGCTAAGCAAGACATGGCTATAAAAGACGCTGAAGCCAAGCAGAAGATTGCAATAGATAATGCAAAAGCACAACAAGAATTGATTGCTAAAGTGAAAAAATTAGAGACAGAATTACTAATAATCCAACAAAAAAACCAAGCTAAACAAGGAGTATAATATGCCGGGACATTCAGACAAAAAAACAGGACCTGTTATGGGAGCAGGAGGTATGGACATACCTGATATTTCCAGAGAAGAACAAGTAATGAGAGACTTGCCAAAAGGAAATGTACCAACTGATATGGAGGAGTTAAAAAGGTTAAATCCAACTATGGATTTTAGAACTGCTGATGAAGTGGATGCTGATAAAGCTAAAACATTACAATCAGACATGATGATGTTGCAAAACCTATTCAAAAATGGTGACCCAATGATGGGCAGAGAAATAAAACAAATGATGGACATGGTGGGTGCAGGATTTACTGTTAAGGAAATACTTGAGCTTATGCAAAGACTAGACCCTAGAAGTGTAGTTAGAGAGGGAGAGAACTTGAGAGCTATGAAAACAGGCGGCCCTTCAGATGCTATTATTGATTTGCTTGACCCACAGAGTATTGTCAGAGAGGGTGGAGTACCTATGGTTGCAGGCTCAACTATGGGAATGGGTGACCAAATGATTCGTGATACAATGGGCACAGGTGCTTTAGGAGCATTAAATACAGCACGAAGAGATATGGGTAGTGCAAATTAATGGCAGAGCCAGAGGATAATAATTTAAAGCCACCTAATCCCCTTACCCTTGGTGAGTTTGGAACACTTAGAGAGGGTCTTTTAGCAAGTGCCAATAAATCAGCAAGACCTCTTTCTGGGATAGGTCTTGATTTTGCAATAACACCACAAGACGTTGTTTTTGGTAGCTTGCCATATATGGGTTCAGTTTTTAACATTGCTAATTTAGTAAATCAGGCAAGAGTAAATCAACTAGCTAGGGGGCAAGTAGGGCAAGAACCAATAAGCACTTTACAAGCTTTGACAAGTGGTGACTTATCAGCAACACAAGAATTGCAGAAAAGAATAACTGATGAGTATGGTGTTGTTAATAGAGATAGTGTTCAAGCTTATTTTGCTAAAAATAACCCTGAATTAGATTTAGCACCATTAGCTACACGCACAAGGAGTCTTGGAGCAATACCAGATAATACAGCATATACAGTTGACCAAGGTCAATATAGGGTCACGCAACCATTTAAAAGTGCCAGTTTTGCACAAACCTATCAGGAAATGAAGGATGCAGGTAGACTTGATGAGATACCACAAGAAGTTATAGATGCTAACCTAAAATCACCAGACCAGTTTGCAGAAGATAGAGTATATCAATCTAACATTAAAGGTAGTGTAAATCCCAGAACAGGTGAACCTGCATTTGACGAAAATTTTGCAAGGTCAGTTACATTACAGTCACAAAGGGTTACACCCGGTCAAGATGACGCACCTCCTAGTGGAGAAACGTATATTTGTACCACAATGTACAATGCAGGATTATTACCTAGAAAAATATACATATGTGATGTAAGGTATGGGAAGAGCTTAAATTTTTATACATATAAAGGTTACAAGTTGTGGGGTAAGTGGCTTGCCAAAAAAATGCAGAAACATAAAATTATATTTAAAATCTTTTATCCACTCTTCAGTCGTTGGGCTAAGCAAATGGCATTTGAAGTTTCTGGAGGAAAACTGGGCAAAAATAATTTTATTATTAAAGTTATCAAAAGAGTTGGTGAAGCAATTAGTTACGCAGTTGGTTGGATTAGTGAAAGGAGACCAAAATGGAACACGCAATCGAAATAAGTAATATGGAAAGAAACGAAGAATTGTTCATGGAAAAGATGGGCTTTCCAAGAGATTCAGAGGGATTAGAGCTAACAGATGAGCAGTTAGTAAATTTTCTGTTACTTTGCTACCAAGGCAAAATGTTAGGACCAGAAGACATGGAAGAAACTGAAATGCAAGAAGGCATGGAAGAAATGGATGATGGTAACGTCAAAGTAAAGATTATCAAGATGGACAGTTCTAACGCACATGACATGATGAACGATATTTTAGGTTCATCCAAGCCAGAGATAATGTAATGCCATTTAGTAAGTATTCAGGCAAACAAAAAGCACTAGCAAGAGTTGCAAAACCTAGAAATAAAATTACAGGTGCAGACTTTGCTAAATTGAGAAAGAAGAAAAAAAATGGCAAGAAAAAAAGCAAAAAAGTCTAGTAAAAGCAAATCAATACCCACTAATAAAGCTTTGTATGCAAAAGTAAAAGCAGAAGCAAAAAGAAAGTTTGATGTATATCCATCCGCTTATGCAAACGCATGGCTAGTAAGAACCTATAAAAAAAGAGGTGGTGGATACAGAACAGGTAAGGCTTAGTCATGGCTAAGACTAGAGGAGGTCTTACTAAGTGGTTCAAACAAGATTGGGTAGATATTGGTGCTCCTAAAAAAGGTGGTGGTTTTGCTAAGTGTGGTAGGACAAAACAAAAGAAAGATGCCAAACGAAAGTATCCAAAGTGTGTGCCTAGAGCTAAAGCAAACGCAATGACAAAATCACAAATAAAGTCTGCAGTAAAAAGAAAAAGAGCTAATCCTATGAAAAAAGTCAAAACTATAGTCAGAAAGAAAAAAGGCAATGGTAAGAAAAAAAGCTGACCCAAAAAAAGGCACAGGAAAAAAGCCAAAGGGTAGTGGGAGGAGATTATATACAGACGAAAATCCTAAAGATACTGTATCTATAAAATTTGCTACACCAACAGATGCTAGAAAAACAGTTACAAAAGTTAGAAAGTTAAAAAAACCATACGCTAGAAAAATACAAATATTAACAGTAGGTGAGCAAAGAGCTAAGGTTATGAACAAGAAAGAAGTAGCAAGTATATTTAAAAAAGCAAAACAAACATTAAAAAAACAACATGACAGCAAAACTAAAAACGCTTAAAAATAAAATTAAGAAAAAAAAGAAGATGGGTTTTTCTGAAATTGCATCTGCAAAAGCTAGAGGTCTAATAAAAAGGGCTGATGGAACAAAACGCAAAAGCAAAAAGTATGGAGGCAAAAATGGCAAAAAAAGCAGTTGAAGCACCAAAAGGTTTTCATTGGATGAAGTCTGGTAAAGGATTTAAGCTTATGAAAAATCCTGCAGGTGGGTATAAACCACATAAAGGTTCTAGTTTGAAAGCATCCTTTGAAATACAAAAGATACATAAAGGCAAGTAATGGCTACCTACAGGGGCAGAAAAGTAAAACTTAATAAACCACGAAGAATAGCAAAAGGCGAGCCTAGCTATGGTAAAAAGAAGTCTGTGGTATATGTTATGGATGGTTCTAAGGTAAAAAAAGTTACTTTTGGTGACCCTAACATGAGAATAAAAAAGAACCAAAAGGGCAATAGAAAAAATTTTAGGGCAAGGCATAATTGTGATAATCCCGGTCCTAAAACAAAAGCAAGATACTGGTCTTGCAAGGCATGGTAATTGGAGGAAAAAATGTCAGAACCACAAAAACAAGAAAATCTAAATATTGATGTAACTATACATAAGCCATTCGGACCTAGAGTGTTGACAGCAAAAGTACCTATGGAATGGGTAGATGCTTTGAATGAACAATGTGAAGAAACAATGAAAAAAGATGACAAACAAAAACATGATGCATCTGATTATTTAGTTGGTCATGTACATGAAGAACTTAGTTGTGATTTAAATTATGAAAATTTAACACCATTTGGTAATTTTATTAGTAACGCAACATCAGCATTATTTAATGAATTTAACAAAGAACAAAAAGTTTTAGAAGCTCCTAGAGTAAAAGAAGTTAACATAAACACAGCATGGTTTGTTCGTTCATACAAAGGTGATTATAATCCTACACATATACATACTAATTGTGCTATGTCATTGGTTTTGTATTTAAAAGTACCAGATAGTATTGGTGATACAAATTATAAAAATACAAAAGAAGTTTATACTACAGAAGGCTACATTGATTTTATTAATGGTATGCCAGATTTATTAGTAAGCAGTAAATGGACAAATAAACCACAGGTTGGAGACCTTTATTTATTCCCATCAAATCTAATGCATACTGTCTATCCCTTTTATGGAGAAGGTGAAAGAAGAACATTTTCATGTAATCTTGATTTAAAATTTCACGAAAAAGGTCCGATTTTAGTAAAAGAAAATGGCTAAATTACCTATAACACCAAGCAAAGCCTTACAACCCATACTGAAGTTTGGTTATGGTGTGCTTGATGATTTAGGCTTTTTCTCAAGAGCAGAAAAAGTCATAGACTTACTGCCACCAAAAGCACAGGTAGGTAAAGGCTCTGATGTTATAACAAAAATTGAGGAGTTAGGTGGCAAACAAGTCAAAGATGAGTTGCTTTTTACAGGTTTAAAAGATGAGTTTATAGAATCACCCAGAGTAACATCACAAGAACTTAAAGACTATCTCAACAAAAATAAAACAAGAATACAAGAAAAAGTTAGGTCACAGAAAAAAGTTGATGAGCAAGATGTAGATGATTTACAAAATACTAAAGAATTACAAGAGGCTTCTATATTTTATGGTAGACCTGAGACAGCAGTAGAAGGTGTTGACCAAGGTGTACCAGAATGGGTTTTTACAGAAGGATTGGAGTCAGGTGGTGGAATAGATTCATTTACACAAGGTTCTACCACTATTACAGATATCAAACCTGATGTTTTTAAATCAACAATTTCAAATCTACTGGATTTTGATAAAGATTATGTATTTTATAAGGACAACGCTTTATTTGGCGATACTCCAATTTCATTTAGTTCTTCAACAAATGATAAAAACATGGCTTATAATAATTTAATTGCAGATGTAAATGAATCAAAATTGCCATTTGTAGAAATAACTAAAGATGGCTCAAATATTAAAACGATTGGAAACAATGAGATGGGTTGGTTAACATACTTATCACAACCTGAAGGCGATATTAGGAGAAATTTTGTTATAAAATCTAACTCATTAAATGAGGCACAATTACAAGCTAATAAATTATTATTAGACCATGAAAGAACAGATTTACGATATAAATCTGAGGGTGCTACTATAGATTTAAGTCCAAAGCATGAAAATTACACAGTTGGTGGTGGAGATAATTACCAAGAAATAATCCTAACAGCACAAGATAAACAAGATAAATATCTTGAAAAAGTTGGTGATATACCAGAAGAGTTTAGTCAATCAATAAAAGATAATTTTATCTTCAATACGGATAATGCAAAGAATTTTAGCAAAGATTTTAAGGATTATTTTAATAAAACAAAAGGTGTTGGCATTCAAAATAAATATTCACCTTTTTATGGCATGTCAAAACAAGAAGTGCTTGATTTTTTTAAAACTAACTATGGCATAGATGAAAAAAACATGAGTACGCTTGAAAAATTAGTAAGAGCCATCCCATTTGGAGATAGCGACAAAAAACCTTACAAAATGTTAGAATTAATTAATAAAGGTAAATTAAATTTTGAAGGTTCATATTCACCTTTTAGAGGTTTAGAACTCACAGATAATGGTGAGATTTTTGCCACAAAAGGAGATTACTCTGTAGATATTCATTTTCCAGAAAAAAATATTATTGTCTATGCAAGAACTAAAGATAGGATTGATGAGGATGGTGGTAAAAATTTAGCTACAGAAGAATTACAGAGTGACCTTGGTCAAAGAGGTAGACCAACAAAAGAAGGGATGGCATTTGGTCAAAAGGAATTAAAACAGATAATTAATAAAAAAAGTCCTGTTGTGCATGGTGATTTACTGGATGCATATAACGATTTGAATGAAATATCTAACATTGGTGATATAAAATTTAATGCAATGCTTTTAGATGACAGAGACTTAAACTATTCCAATGTATTT
>VTLG01013793.1_pt1 | contig 10992 bp, 12 predicted proteins | sample 4694571 | NCBI WGS metagenome assembly VTLG01 (sample SAMN12604809, study PRJNA352737) | marine metagenome | biome: ENVO:00000447; feature: ENVO:00000209|ENVO:00000569|ENVO:01000036; material: ENVO:00002151; isolation source: viral sequences binned using virsorter ... | reverse complement strand
TCTGATAAAGACACATTAACATCATTCATTAATCTTTGTAATGCATTTCTTGTTGCATATAAGACAACTGCTGGTTCTGCTTCATCTGGAAAGTTTGTTATAGAAGAATCATCATAAGTAACTGCTGAAAAATCAAAACTGATATGAACTAAAGACATATCATTTGTAGAAGCACTTGTAGGAAATACTTGTAATGTATCTCCATCAACCCAATATGCAGGGTCACTTGTTGTTGCATATTCCATGTTGCTTGAGTCTTGTATAATTCCTTTTTTAGTTGGTGCAACTTTTACACAAGGAGTAAGAAAGCTACTATTGTTCGCATCTTTTCTTAAAACTCCTAAAACTTTTTTTCCTTCAACATCAACAGTATTTTCAAATACAGAAGTTGATGCTACTTCCTCAAGCCTTAGCTTAGGTATAAAATTAACAACCTCTTTAGCTCCGTCTTGTAGCCAACTACTTATTGCTGTATCGTCTCCTACAGAACCTGTTATATCTTCTACTTGTACTTTAAATGTTGCCATTATCTATTTCCTCTTAAGGTGTCATTTATTACTTTCTGCGTTTTAACTCTTTGTGGTGTATAGTACATATCTAATAAATTATCTATTGTGTGTCCAAAAGAACCTATTCCTTCTAACCCCTTTATTATTTCTTTTGTTTGACCATTCCTTTGTAAAGTGTCTTCCTGAAAAAAAGTTCTTTCTTCTTGGGGTTTTGTCAAGTATTCTTGAGCAGTAGGTAAGTAATCATTTCTAATTTTTATAATTTTTTTTGCATAATTTTCGTCTGTAGCATAAGTATTATCTTGTAATTTTTGAGCATATTCTTCGCTAGTCTTAGCTTCTAAAGCTGAAGCTTGTCTAGGATTATTTTGTATAAAATCTATATAACCATCTAAAGAGTCTCCAATAGAATTATACACAACAAAATCTGATTTTTCAGAAACTTGTTTTTCTCCTCCATAATCCTCTTTTGTAGCAAAATTTTTAGATTGTTGATTATCTTTCCATTTTTTTATTCCAAAAAGATTATTTGTTTCTCTAGCTAATTCTGATGTTCCATGGCTACTTTCTAATGAAGCTTGAGCAGCTACAATACCTGGGAAAGGAATACCTCTTTGTACAGCTTGATTATAAACATATGCATATAAATATTTTCTATCACGATTTAACTTCATTGGTTCACCAGTATCTCCTCTATTAGTGTTTTCAACATTCATTTGTAAATTTCTTATAGATAAATCTGTATCTTTAATTTTATTAAACTCATCTTTTAAATTATATCTACTCTCTTTGTTTATAGTTTCAGAAAAAGCATATAATGAATCTGCAGGATTTTGTCCAGAGTCTTCCATAGCACTGTGTAATAAACTATTTGGAGTAAACCCAAATAAATCTTCCATCATTTGGTCATCATACCCTGTTTCTTTTTTGATTACGTCTACTAAATACCCTTCAAGTAGAGATGAATTTTGTAAATCAGATTCTATTTCTTTAACCTTGTTAAGCATTTCTTTTATGTTGGCTTCTTTAGCTCCATATCCTCCCATCTTCTTTTCAACAGTTTCAGCAAAATTATCTGCAAAGATATCTTCTATATCGTCTCGATGACTTCTTAGGTGTTCTGGTATTGCTACACTATATAGAGATTCATTATATAATCTCATTATATCATTGGCTACTTCAAAGTCTGGTTTCTCATGGAAAGACCCCTCTTCATAACCAACCTCTTTAACCTCATCTGTAAAGTTGAGGTCTATTAAGAGTTTAGCCATCGTATCTATTAGAGATACTGGATTTTGATTATTCCCATGCATTTTATTATCTTCTACGTTTAGGTTTTCTAGGTTTTGGATATCTTTTTTTCATAATTCTTCTCACCTTTGCTTTTTCTTTTCCCCATTTCTTGGTATTCCTTCCCACTAATTTTTAACTGTTATGGGTTTATCATCCCACTGAATGGAATCGTGTAATTTTTTATTAGCTTTCAATTCTTTTTTTTTCTGGTTCTCTTTTATATGTGTATTCATATCTTTTGTTCCAAAATTTACTTGGTCTGTCCTAATTGCTCTTGCCCAAGAATTGTCTTCTCTCACAACAAACTGTGGTGTCCATTTAGGCTTTGAAGCCCTCTTCCCACAAGAACGACAATTAAAATATCCTTCAGGATTGGGAGCATCACAATGCTGACAATTTTTATCCATTAAGTATATAATATAATATAAGCTACTCTTGATATATCAAGCTTCACACATTGAATGTCTAAGATTGCTTCACTGGTGCTATCTAAAGCATTCACTGCTGCTATAATATCTGCTGCTAAAGAGCCAGATACTGAGTCAGCTGCATCGCTTATATCATTAATAACTATTTTTACATTAGCATTATATGCTGCCATTTTATTCTCCTATTAAGTTATAATCTTTAGGATGTTCGGGGTTGAACCTTTCTACGAACAACCCCACAGTCATCCAAAACTGCTACCCTTATTGATTCGGGTAATATTAACTTGTGGTTACTGCTCCGTCTTTACCAGATTGACCGTTTAGATACCAAGCACCTGCAAAGGCGTCAATTTCTATAAAGTCTCCCTTTAAAGCAGAGGTTCCTAATATCACATTAGAAACTCCAGTAGCTCCATCAGCACTTGAACCTGGACCATCGTCTCCAGTATCAACTTCAGTTTCGTTGATTTTACCGAATACAATAGCACTACCAGCTGCAATCGTTATTGCAGCAGTTGGTGTGTTTTCTTGAACCCAGAACTTATAGTGCATACCGTCTCCAATATCTCCACCAGTTGGAAGAGTAATTGAAAAGGCACCACCAGAAGATTCTAGCCAGAAAACTTTTCCACTATCAGCAGCAGCAAGAGTTCTTGCAGCACTAATTAGTTCTGCTTTTTTCTCGTAGGATGCCGTTTTACCACTATTTTCATTTAGATAATCACTTCTCATCTTACTATACTCCTTCTACATTAAATAGTGCGTGAGCTTCAGGTAAACATACCTCAAGACCAGCCTCGGTAAGAATCACGTCTTTTCTTAAGTCCTCATCTGCAGCTTGTACATTTGTTTGAACTTGAGTATCACGATTGATTCCATTACCAACTAGAGGTCTATAGTATAGTTGAGACATATCAGCCATCAACATTAATCCAGCTGAGTGCCCTCTAAATAGAGGTTGTTTCACCATGTATAGGTCTCCGTGCACTGTGTTAATTTCCATAACTTTGTGACCGAATGAGCCTTCAGCATTGTTCATATTAACTCTATATGGACTGTTGCTGTAGCCAACAGATGCATCAATAAATGCACCGTCACCAAGTTTATTGAAAATGGTAACTATAGGTAAAGAAGCCATAACGAGTTTTTCGTTTGAGCCTCCTCTTGCTGGGTCAAAAATTACTTCTAAATCAGAAAGCAATCTGTCATAAGTTAGTTGAGCTTGTGTCATAGAACGGGCATAAGCCTTTCCAGATGTGTAACTTAAATCAGTTGTTCCTGATACAAAAGTGCTATTCTTGATAACTTGTCCAACAATACCTTCTGTATAGTTAATCCCATTACTTCTTGCTTTATGATTGAACAACATAGCTCGTTCGATATCTATTTTATGTTCTCTCAATTTGAGTGCAAGTACTCTTTCAAATTCGTTTGCATATCCACGCAAACGAGTTGCGTAAGCAGTGTTAGTCACTTCAGCAGCTGTCTTAAAGATTTGAGTATATCCAAATCCGTCATCTAAACTACTTGACCAAACATCTGGTGCTCCAGTACCTTCTGCGAAAGCACTACCAATAACTTGACATTTGTCGTTATCAGCAACACTGTTTGCTCCAGAAGCTCCAGAGACACTTAGACATCTAGCTTGAAAACTAGTATCACTACCATTATCCGTCGGTGCGTTCTCTATTCTAAGAACGGACTGTCCAAAGCCAACATTTGCTGCAGCACTTCCAGTAGTTCTTACTGCAAATACCATGCCTTTTACTAACCAGTCTACAGATGCACCACCTGCGGTGTCCACTGTAAATGAATAGTTAGTATCAGCGGCAACTGTTCCAACAGCTCCTTGTACTAAAAACTCTCTACTTGTATAATCCACTTTACTTCTATCTTCAAGATATCGGAAAACTGAATCGTCAGTAGGGAGTTTAGCAGTCTTTGACAAATAAACGAAAAACGGACTTTCTTCAGGAGCTAATTCAGCTATCCTATCAGAAAAGTTGTATAATCGTCTTTGGTCAGGAGCCTGTCCATAATCAGCACTAGTAGCAGCAGCCGTCAGATTTGACGCCTTCATTTGTCCACTTGTAATTGCCATTATTTTCCCCCTTAATTAGGTTTTTTAGCGTTTAATCCGTTTGGCAAGGCTACCTCGTTGGGCTACGTTAAGGATACTGTCCCACATACGGTCTTGTTCAGACTTCGTGGGAGCACTTCCTCCTTGTAATATTCCAGCTGTTCTCGCTTGATTTGTGGTATCTGGCTTTTTAATTGTGGGCTCTTTGTATTCGCCCTTATTCATTTTGAATAACTTGACCAGGTTCTCCAAGGGAACACTATCTTTTGGCTGTCTAGCAAAAGTCATAAATTCACGAATTTCGCCTTCATTCATTTGATAGTCGCTTTTGAGACTACTCATAGTTTCACTAAGAAACTGTTTTTGTTCTTGCCCTCTTATAGCATTGCCAACTGCATTATTTATTCTAGCTTCATCATCTCTAACTCTATAGTCATATGATGGTGAGCCAGGTTTATTGTACGCATCCCATGGATTGAACTCGTCTTCGTTTAACTGTAATGCTTCAGTTTGTTTATCTTCACCTTTTTTACCGACAATATTATCTCTTAAAGTCTCTACAAGGTCAGGTCGTTGCTCTAATAAGTTAATGAGTGGTTTGTATTGTTCAAGATGCTTTTGGTCAGACAACACTCTATCGTGCATTGACTGAAACTTCTTAGCTTCTTTTTCCCAATTCATTTCACTATTTCCTTCTAAAGTACCTTCTTGTTGAGACTCAGCTGGAACCGTATCCATAGATTCTTCAACTTGAGTATCGGTTGTTGATGTTTGATTTTCCATTTTTTTCTCCTTTAAGATGTCTCGTCTTGTTGAGTAGAACTACGGTCGATTTCTGTCTTCATCACCTTTAATTCGCCACGTAATTTCTCTAATTCGAGCAACACCTTATCGTTTAGTTTGTTTTTACTTATTCGCCTATCGGCACTGGCGTTAGATTCTATATCTTTTAAACGAGTCTTAAATTTTTCAACTTCAGTTCGTTTTCTATCAGATAAAGACTCTCTTGTAGCCGTTTGCAGGTCTCCCTGTAAATTTTTTATTGTTTCACCCATTTGAGCAACCTGTTGTTGCATTTGCTGTCTTTGATTAATTCGTCTTAAAATACCTTCCTTATCAAAGATGTCTGGGTTTTTCTTTAATACTTCTACTTGGTCCACTATTCCCATTTGATATGCTTCCATATATACAGCCAATTCAGCATATTTACTGGTTGGTAGTGTTGAACCAGATTCAATCCCAACATCATGTTGTTCTAAATTGTGTTTATCTTTTTTTAAATCAAATACAATTTTTGTTTTATCAGTATACACTTGTGACATTAATTCTGTCAGGTCGTTGTTTGGTTGAACCAATCTCAATAATTTTTTCACATCGTAATGTGTTTTCCCATAATTATACATTATCTTTCCTAATCGTTTAATACTAAACTCTATATCTCTTAGTTTTGATTTAGGTCGTTCACTTCCAAGAGCAATTAATCGTTCTGTTCCCCGTGCAGTATCTGGAGCCTTGTCTCCAACTCCCTGCATAATTTCTGGAATACCAAAAATAAAATTTATATAAAACTCACACTGCTGTATTAATCTATAAAACTCTCCAGTCAATGGTTGTGGAGCTGGATAATGCGGCTCCCCCTGAGAAGAATCAACTTCTATTACAGCATTTGGGTTAGCCCAATCCTTCTCCAACTGTGAAAGGTTTTCAACACTTCCTATTGGAACTAGCAGTTTTAAACCCGCAGATGCTTGTGCGTGAGAGAGTGCTAAAGACCAAAGTTTGTTTAGCAATCGTTGCATTGGTCTCGCCCTGGAGACATCAGAACGAGGATATGGGGTTTGTGTCCAAACGTTTGCTATGGGTACGATAGGGTAAACATCAGTGTTCAACACAGCCTCATATAGCACCACCTCACCAATACTAGCAGTTACTTTAATTCTATTTTGAAATACTTGGGTAATATCTACCTGTCCCATTTCAATCATTTTCTTATTATTCTCTAAGAAAACTCTAAAGTCTGCTTCATCTACAATAAATTCTTGACCACTCTTATTATCAAAAAGACGATAGAATGGAACTTTTACTTTTCTAAACCTTTCTAATATTTGAAAACGTTTATAATGAATATCCGAATATCCCTTTACCGTATCGGGTGTATAAGTATTCATTGAGCTACTATTAACATTATCAGGATAGTCCTCATCATAAGCATAGGTTGATATCTCATCAATCAACCTGTCTATCTCTTCTCCAGTCTCTGGGTCTATGCTTATCCCCAATTCTGGATATAAATTCAATACTTGGTCATTTGATAAAATGGTAGACAAAATCATATTATCTGCATCAGAAAAAAATCTATCTCTTGACGAAGCTGGAACATACACTCTGAACGGGTCTATATAAGAAAACTTTACATCTCCCTTTCCAAAATCAGAGTCATAATCTACGTATGCATATAAAAATCCCAACCCCACAATACAATAATCGTGGATAGCTTGTTTTACTTGTGCGTCACCATCAGAGTTTTGCCAAACAAAACCCATGATTTCTCTCCACAGATAAGCCAATGAACTGTCAGAGTCCTCTCTCGGTACCACTGTAAAAACGGGTGGCCGTGAAGTAAGCATACTTTTCAGCCGTTCTACCGCAGGAGAAATTCTATCCATAGGGACATCTGCTTGATTTCGTGATGCTAACTCTTGAGACTCCGCTTTACTAAAATGATTTCCAAGATAAAAGTCTACATCTTGTCTCGCATCTAGTTCCCAAGCACCCCTATCATCTTTGTATCTGTCAAATAATTGTTGGTTTTCTAATGCTCTATTGTCGTATTTCATCTATTTTTATATAAAAAAGTATAATTATTCGTGTGGAAATTTACAAAATTAGGGTTTCGGTTTGCAAGAAGTTTCTACTCAATAGACCCAGTAATCCAGTTGTATAGCTTGTTTGTCTTTAAGTTAGCTTCTTTTTCCATGCTTTTTGCAAAATTTTTGGCTTCTATCACAGCACTACTTGGAGCTCTTGCAAAGTAGTCTGCATAATATAGGGCATCCATTAGGTCATCGTTCTTTGGTTTGGGGTGTTCAAAGAGCTCATCTACCAGTTCGGTCATGTGTTTTTTAATATATAATTTTTTAGAATTAACAATCGGACCCAGTGCTGTTTCCAACCTATCTTCCTTTTTAATTCCATACGGAGGTTTGACTCCTTTAAATATTCCAGGCATTAATCTTTTTTCTTTTGCAGAGATACGGGTTGTCATATCTCGTACCATTTCTTGGGCTGCTACTGTTTCTATACTAACCCTTCTTACAGGAGAATACTCCTTTGCCATGCCTATTATTTTTTCTGCCATATCAAATGCTGGAATCTTCTCTCTGAAATAATCCAGAACATATCTATTTTTATTTGCATCAATCCCTATTACTAAAATAACCTGATAGTCTGAACGGGTTGTTGCTGTTGCAGCTAAGTCTACCCCAATGTACACATGAATAGGGATTGCTTCCTCATTGTTAATAAGGTAGGCATAATTATTCTTTACTTCAAAATGGTGGTTGTAATATTGTATTCTATCTATCTTGAACGCAGCAGACGAAGAATCCCGAGCATCGTTCATATACTCTTGTGCAAACTTGTTTACCAGCCCCGCTTCTATAAATTCTTTTCTTTTATTCTCCAATTTCTTTAAAGAGAATTGTTGAGGCCACAAAGGTTTTCCATCTTCAACGGCTCGATGAAAGGTTACATCCCAAGGATAGCTACGATTATTTTTACGTGCATCTCTAACCCCGTCGTGAATGTCTTGTAGGAATGAATCATAGTGTACAATAGTACCAGCCAACCAAATCCAACCTTCGTTCCCTGGTGTTTCTTCTAAGGAAGGGTAGACCGTAGATACAATCCATTTCTTTAGTTCTGCTCTTCTTTCTGGTGTTTTGGTATTCAGCTCTGATTCAAAGTCATCTAAAATGATTCCTGTATATCGTACTCCTACTTCTGCTCTACCTCGTAAACGCTGAGAAGACCCCTTTGCAATAATTCTATCTCCTTTGGGAGTAACAATATCTTTTTCTGTCCATCGCTTTCCTACACTCCCACCATCCATGTTCCCAAAATAGTAACGGATAATTTCATTTTCTTCAAAGTGGTGTCGGATATATTTTACGTGGTCAATGGATTGTCCTTGTTCTTCAGACACCCAAGCCACAAAGTTTTGTTTATCTGTTTCGGCAAAGAGAAACTTATGCATAATGGCAGCCTTTGCTAAAATACTTTTCCCCATTCCCCGAGGAATAATATTACAAATACGAGCTCCAGGCTTGTGGGAGATTAATTTTTTTGACACATCATAATGGAATTGAGGGCTTTCACTCTTATGTAAAAAGTCCTGTGGTAAGAATACACGACCAAAAAAAATTAAATCTTTATAAGCTTTGGCCAACACCTCATCTCGTTCTGCCATCGTAGAGGGGCCAGGGACAGTATTAATCTTCTTCTTTTCCACGTTCAATTACCTCCACCTTAGCTCCGCTTAATTCCATTATCTCTTCTTTACTAAACCCAGTAAATGCTTGTCCTAACAACAACTGTTCACTGCGTCTTTCTTTTGGATAGAGACTTTGTATCTTCATAAAGTTTTCCAATGCACGTATCTTGACTGCATCCGATGTCTCTTCATTCTCTATAATTTCTTTGGCACGTTCTAAGGTCCAGCGTTTATCAACCCCAATATCGGTCAACAGTTCTTCTACTTCTTTTTCCACTTCTTTTTTTATCCTTGTTTGTCTTAGGAGAATTGATGTTTTTACCTTTGCGGTTTCTTTATTGTTCGTTTCAAAACACTCAAGGTATGCTTGGGTTGGGTTCTCGCCATGAGCCACCATCTTCACAAACCGTATCTCTCTCCATGATAGTTTCTTTTCTTCTACATCCTTCTTTCTAAAGGTATGAAAATCTTTTTTCGGTGGTCCTTGCATCTTTCCAGAAGCAAAGCACGGACCTAAAAGAGTTACAAAATAACTATCATACGCACGAATATGCGTATTCTTCATTGTTTTGCGTTTCAATATTTGGGTTATCTTGTTGTCATCGGTGACAACCCAATCATTTTCCTCTCCCTCTCTCCAGTCTTGAATTAATTCTGCATCGGGAAAGGTAGACCGAAATTCTTTTTCATTCTTAAAGATATAACGGGGAACCCCTTTAATGATGCGTTTATACATTATCCTTCAACAACGTGTCCCCATACAATACATTTCCCACCAACCACTTCAATAATTTCTACTTGAAAGTTGCCATTCGGAAACCAGGTCACAATGCTGAATGCGTGATTCCAATTATGTAAACGGCCACGTAGCCATTTGTTTTTTTCTCGAGACATATCTTTAAGACATCCAATTCCCCACGCTCCAATAGTTCCTGCATCAAGTTTTGTTAGTGTATGTCTTTGTACGTCATGGGTATGCCCGTACATAATATTGGCTCCATATGTCTCGAGATGTTTCTTCGCATGATAGACGGTTGCGTAAGTTCCATGAATAAAGTTTAACTTTCCAATTTTCAATGGAACATTGTATTCATAATATTTATACCCACGTTCTTTTATCTTACACGCCTTTGGAAACGTATAGTCTGTCATATACGGATATTTTTCTACAAAGTTATCCATCCATATCTCGTGGTTGCCTTGTAACATATAACGCTGATTTACTTTGTTTTTATCTAATACAGCATCAATTCTATCTAGGCCTTCGTTGACATCTGCAATATCTTGGTCACAATAAGGCAGTTGATATTCTAAGGAAGGAAGTTTCTTTCCTTTGTACTTCCACGCAGAGAAGTTATGCCACTCACCCACATCGCCAATGTTGACGTACAGGTCAGGTTTGACAATCTCTACTGCTTGTAAAGCACAGGACAGAGCTTTCTCATCTTGCAATGGAAAGTGAATGTCTGAAAAAATAATTCCTCGTTTAAGCTTTTGGTTCTTCGCCATCGGTTGTAAACTGCATCATCTCTATGGAATCCACCAAGTGCGGTACTTCAATATCTTCAATGATTTGAAACATTTCTATTAATCGTTCCAGTACATCTGGATTGGTGGTAAGAATGTCGGCTCCCTTTACCTTGCTGACAAGCGTCTTCAATCTTCGGAGGCCTACTTCTAGTTCCATTATTTCTTCTTATCGTCTTTCGATGGTGGGGATGCTTCTTCGGCGGGTGCTTCTAACCCTTTGAGTGCAGCGATTGCTCCACGTAATTGTTCCATGGCCACCACAATTTCTTGTACTCTGGCAGTCAGTTGTGCTCTCTCTTGTGCGAGTTTATCAAAGTTTCCTTGATACTCTTCTACACTTTGTTGTAAATTTTTCATTCATTTCTCCATTTGGTTGGTATGAAACTACGACCTTTCGTAAACTGTCTGCAACATCTTTTTGTGCTTTTCACCCAAAAATATTTATTTAGGGTAGTTGATTATCTTTTCCTTGACTTGGAGCTATTTATCCCTTATCTTTAAAACAGAGTTTTCAGGGAAATATTATTAGGGTAACCCTATTAGGGTCCCCTAATGTCGGGAACCATTATTCGGTTCATCAATATTAGGGTACCCAACACACACACTAATATTAGGGAACCCTAGTATTCGGGTTGTGAAAAAAACTTTTCAAAAAAATTT
>VTLG01000408.1_pt1 | contig 10992 bp, 10 predicted proteins | sample 4694571 | NCBI WGS metagenome assembly VTLG01 (sample SAMN12604809, study PRJNA352737) | marine metagenome | biome: ENVO:00000447; feature: ENVO:00000209|ENVO:00000569|ENVO:01000036; material: ENVO:00002151; isolation source: viral sequences binned using virsorter ... | reverse complement strand
ATCTTTATAAGTACACCTAGAGGGAAGAACAACTGGTTCTCCGAGTTTTTCTACAGAGGATTTCAAGATGATTTTGAAGAATGGGCATCTATACGAGCAACTTATAAGGATAATCCTCGCATGTCTGAAAATGATATTGCGGAAGCTAGAAAATCTATGTCCGACGCCGAATTTAGACAAGAATATGAAGCTGACTTCAATACTTATGAAGGTCAGATATGGAATTTTAATCACGAAGAGTGTATAGCAAACTTTAGTGAGTTAGATACTTCTAAGATGGATATATTTGCAGGGCTTGACGTCGGTTACCGAGACCCCACAGCTTTCTGCGTGCTAGGATATGACTGGGATGAAGAAAAATACTACTTATTAGATGAATATTTAGACGCAGAAAAAACCACAGAACAACATGCTACAGAAATTCAAACAAAAATTGAGAAATGGAACATAGATTACATTTATATTGATTCAGCGGCTCAACAAACTAGATTTGACTTTGCTCAGAATTATGATATTTCTACTATAAATGCAAAGAAAAGTGTCTTAGATGGAATAGCGCACGTAGCCGCAATAGTAGATAATGATAACTTATTAGTAGAACAAACCTGTGCAGAATCATTAGCAGCATTAGATCAGTACCAGTGGGATCCTAATCCAAACTTGGCTCGGGAAAAACCAAAGCATAATCGTGCCTCGCACATGTCGGATGCACTTAGATATGCTTTGTATTCTTTTGAAACCTCTGCAACAAGTTTTTAGGAGACCTGTGAAAAATAATGTTTGACATAGTATCTGAAACTAGATATAATTCTGGTATTGAAAATAGAAGTTCTAAAACCCAATGACCGAACTGAAGCGAGATATAGTAAAATATATCCGAGATAGAGCTAAGAATAACTATGAGAAGGGCTCGGAATGCTATATCTGTGGTGCTGACACCAAACTAGACTTCCACCATTATTACAGTTTAGCTCCTTTAATACATCGTTGGATAAAAAAGACAGGGCATGACCCTAAGTCTATTCTTGTAATTAGGGATGATTTTATAGAAGAACATTGGGCAGAGATGTATGAGCACACTGTAACTTTGTGTTACGACCACCATCGACAGCTACATAAAGTATATGGACGCAACCCAGCATTGACCACAGCAAAAAAGCAAATGCGTTGGGTACAGATTCAAAGAGATAAATATGGCATGGTATGATCGATTCTTTCGAAGGGAGGAAACTGAGGAAAAGTTAAATCCTATACAAGCTTATTTAGGTAGCGGTAGTCAAACTTCTCGTGAATTTACAGATAAGTATGAAACTTATTATGAAAATCTAGAAGTTGTAAATCGTGCTGTTAATATGGTTGTAGATGATACTGCCGAAATCCCCGCAATAGTTGATAGAGTTTCTGTTCCTGGAGTTATTAGAGGAATAAAGCGAGCTAAGGTAGATACTCTACTCAATAAAGAGCCTAATCCTTTCCAAGATATTAGTACATTCAAAAGAAATCTGATTACGGATTATCTTTTAGATGGAAATATGTTTATATATTATGATGGTGCTCACTTGTATCATATTCCGGCAGATACAACAGCAATACATGGAGATCCCAAAACTTACGTTGAACGATACACTTATAATGAAATCGATTATAGTCCTGATGAAATAATACATATAAAAGAAAACTCTTTTCATGATATCTATCGAGGAGTGTCTAGGTTAAAGCCGGCAGTTCGTACAATGCAAATTATGTCTTATATGAGAAGTTTTCAAGACAACTTTTTTAAGAATGGAGCAGTGCCCGGATTAGTACTTAAATCTCCAAATACATTGTCCGAAAAAATTAAAGAAAGAATGATGCAATCATGGCAGATACGTTATCGTCCAGATACAGGTGGACGAAGACCTTTAATCCTCGATGGAGGTATAGAAATTGATAAAATTTCAAATGTTAACTTTAAAGAGTTAGATTTCCAATCCGCCATACAAGAAAATGAAAAGATTATATTAAAAGCAATAGGAGTTCCTCCTATCATGTTAGATTCAGGAAATAATGCAAATATACGTCCTAACATGAGATTATATTACTTAGAGACTATACTACCTATTGTAAGAAAAATGAATTTTGGTTTAAGCAGGTTTTTTGGCTTCGAAATAAAAGAAGATGTAACTAATATTCCAGCGTTACAACCAGAACTCAGAGATCAAGCCTTGTATTATACTTCATTAGTTAATGGAGGTATAATATCTCCAAATGAAGCAAGAGATAATCTAGGTTTTGATCCTGTTACAGGGTACGATGACTTACGGGTCCCAGCAAATATTGCTGGAAGTGCCGCTAACCCCTCTGAAGGGGGAAGACCAGTTGAAGAGGAAGAGAATAATGGCAGCAACTAGATCAAGAAAGCTACGCCTAGTACGAGAAATCGGAATGTTCTTTGCCGAGTTAGGGAATATTCCGTCACGAGCGGAATATGCTAAACTTACTAATAGACCTAAATTCTTAAATGTTAAAGAAGTAGATAGAATTTGTGGTTCTTGGGCTAAGATGTTAGCCATGTTAGAAAAAGAACAACCAGATTTATGGGAACTTATTCATAAAGTCCCCGAGAAAAAAGAGCCTCCCATAGCACCAAAAATGGAAAAGGCTAAGACCGCTGAAGTTAAAGCGGAAGACGAGGGGGATGATGGAGAAGATATTTAATCTCACCTCTACTTTTAAGTCTCATACTGAAGAGGATGGAAGTGTTAAAATTAGAGGTATGGCAAGCACAACTGAATTTGATCGCGCGGGCGATTCTATTTCAGCGGATGCCTGGACTAAAGGTGGGTTGAAAAATTTTGAAAAGAATCCCATAATTCTTTTTAACCATGACTATAATAGACCTATTGGAAGAGCTACTGGACTAAAAGCTACTGAAAATGGACTAGAAATGGAGGCTAAGATAAGTAAAGCCGCCAAAGATGTTGTGGACTTAGTTAAAGACGGTGTCCTTGGAGCCTTTTCTGTTGGTTTCCGAGTCAAGGATGCTGATTACCTAGAGGAAACCGACGGATTAAGAATAAAGGACGCTGAATTGTTTGAGGTATCAGTAGTATCTGTACCTTGTAATCAAACAGCTACTTTTTCACTGGCGAAGTCCTTCGACTCAATGTCCGAGTACGAAGATTTCAAAAAAACTTTCACTAATAGTGACGGGGCGCAAGTCCAAAAGGAGATAACGATGTCTGAAGAGACACAACAACCCGTTGACTTGGAAGCTTTTGCTAAAAAAGTAGCTGAGGAAACTGCTGCTAAAATTGCAATGAAGCAAGCCGAGCAAAAAGCAGCCGATGAGGCTGTACAAAAAGAGGCTGAGGAGAAGGCTGCTGCAGAGACAGAAGCTAAAGCTCAGCAAGAAGAAACAGTCAAGACTGCAATCAAAACTGGCGTAGAGTCAGGTGCAGAGCGCTTGATGGAAGACATTCGCAAGGAATTCGAAGATGAGAAAGCCAATACTGCGGAAGTCATGGAGAAGTATAAGAAAGACCTAGAAGAGAAGCAAGCTGAACTTGAAGCAATTCAAAACAGTAAGCGTGATTTCTCTGGACGTCAGAAGAGCGATCTTCAGGCACATGGTCGTTCGCTTCTCGAAGCAACCGTTCTTGGTAAAATTACTGGGAAAGGTTTGGATGGAACCGAGTTTGGAAAGAGCGTTCTTGAGAAAGCTGGAGTTGACTATACGTCTACCACTGCAGCCGGTATCGACGTAATTGTTTCTACACAGTTTGAAAACGAACTGCGTCAAGAAATGAAGGTCGCACCTCTTTTCCGTGATATCCAAGTTGCTTCCGGTGCCACTGTACTACCATTGGCCCCAGACGCAGGAGCAGCAACGTTCAGCACAGCTGGTGTAGGTGATTCATCTAACCAACTTTCTGACGCAGGTGACAACAACTATACTGTTAGCCAAGTAATATTACAGGCTCACAGATTGATTGCTGGTACTTATATCTCGAATGATACTGACGAGCAGACCGTTGTAACCTTGTTACCGATTGTTACTTCCGCACTAGCACGTTCTCACGCAGTAGCCGTTGATAAGATGATGCTTGTAGGTGGAACAGCTTCCAGCATAAGAAAAGGTCTTGTAGGTCAGGATGGTACTGACGATACTAATGGTCTTTCTACTGCTACAAGCACTACTGCTTCAGTAGACGCTTCTGGTTCAGATGAAGTTACCCCTGCTATCCTTCTCGGCATGAGAAAGGAAATGGGCAAGTATGGTTTAGACCCTGCAAGAGTAGCTTTCATTGTTCCTAATGACGTTTACTACGAGCTAATTGATGCTTCCGGGTTCACCGACGTAAGCGAAGTTGGAAACGACCTAGCAACTAAGCGTATTGGTGTAGTTGGTTCCGTTTACGGTTCTCCCGTAGTTGCAACTAACCAGTTAGCAAGTAATTTGGCCGCCGCTGGCGCAGCTACTACAACAGCAGCTATTGCTGTTAATCTAGACAACTATGTTGTACCCAAACTCAAGGGTGTCAGCATTGAAACTGAGTACAGTGTCAAAGATCAGCAAAATGTGATCGTTGCCGCTCAATCACTTGGCTTCAACGAGTTGTATGCTGCAGCAGGCAGTGATAAGCCTTCAATGAGATTAAAGTACGTCTAATCGTACAAATCTTAATAACTCGGGGGAGCAACCCTCCCCCAAGTTTTTATTAATTAACTTATGGCAAATTTAATTACATTACAAGATTATAAAACTGCAGAAGGTATCAACCAACCTAAGGATGATGCTAGACTGGAAGTAATTATTCCTTCTGTGAGTGAATTAGTAAAAACTTACTGTGGTAACAGTTTTGTAGACTACTACTCGTCTAACAAAACTGAAATATTTGATATTAATTGGAGTAGTCATATTGTTCAGCTTACTGAAAGTCCAGTCAATGCGATAGTAAGCGTACAAGAACGAAGCTCATATTCAGAATCATACACAACTCTGACTACAGGAGCATACGAATATTATTTAGATACTGTTACAGACAGTGTTTATAGAACTCTTTCTTCAGGAGGCTTTAAAAGTTGGGCTCGTGGAGTGGGAGCAGTAAAAGTAGTTTATACAGCCGGCTATAGTGCGGTGCCTTCTGATCTTAAGCTCGCAATACTTGATCTTGTCACTTATTATCTAAAGGACGAGCATAAGCAAAGGCAATCTATAGCAGGTGCTAGTATGCAAAATCAAGGTACTACTAGTCAAAAAGGTAATGTCGATTTTCCAGACCACATTAAGAGAATCTTAGATTTATATAAAAATTATTAATGGGATCTCCAACAGATAAGGCACTAGCTAAATCCATAATTGATCAGTTCAAGAAGGATAGAAAGGCTAGTAAGCTAAAAAATAAAACTCAAAGAATTGAGGGACAGATTCTTAGAATACCCGAAGCCGTTTTTAAAGGTACGTTTCAACCTATATTTCCTGATATTACACCCACGCAAGTAAATAAGATTTTCGATGGTTATGTAAAAGAACTTGAAACCCATTTACAAGACCCGTTTCTTTCTGGGTTAAACGAAGATGACAAGGAATTTTATATTAATTTACGAGAAGAGTACAAGCAATCAAGTCCTGGAATGACAGTTCTAGTTATAAGAAAATTCAGAGATTTAAACGAGGGGTGGAAAGGGTTCAAAGGAGGAAGAAAAGAAGTTTTAGCAGCAGTAGTAGGGGAGCACTATAGAGAAGTTTCAGAAAACGAAAAGAAAATGATGACTGGTGCAGATAATCAGCACGGAAGTCAGTTAGGCCATGCAGATGAAGGAGTAGGATTAGCAATAAGCCAAGTATCCGTTGCAAGAGCTAAAGCAAAAATAGCAGCAATAAATTCTCCTAGAATAAGTAAGCTAGTACATAATTACGAAACAGAAATGAACGTAACCATTAATCATGAAATGGTTGTTGATTCAGACGGTAATTTCCTAAAAAGATACGTACCTATTATAACAGTTCAAAGTTCTTTATACAACCAGGAACAAGGAAGAGAAGACGAAAAAAGTGCTTTTCTAGCTCTTGAAAGAGAGTTGAATGAAATAGTCCTAAAACCCGGTTCCACTAGTTTGCCTGAGGCTATCGCTCAGACTGCTCTTTTTTCCATTTCTCGTAAGGGTAAGGGAAAACTAAGAAGCAAGGGTATTAAGAAACAGAAAATAAAAGAAAAAAGCAAAGGCACAGCAAAATCAAAAGTTAAAAGTAAAGTAGAAATACTGGGTATAACGGAAAGTAAGCCCAATACACAAGTATTAACCGCTAATAAACAGAAAGCGGGCAGACGGAAAAGGGATAAATTTAGTGTCACTAATTTACTAGGAATAATTAATGATAAACTCCCACAGACCGTTGAAAAGAATATGGGAGCACCTCGACTAGAGAATAGAACTGGAAGATTTGCAGGCAGTGTAAGATTACAAGATGCAGCTCGTACTAAGCAAGGTCATATTAGTTTTGGATATACATATGCTAAGAGTCCTTATCAAGTATTTGAAGTAGGAGAAGGATCAACTCCTTGGGCAAACTCAAATAGAGATCCTCGTAAAATAATTGATAAATCTATACGAGAAATCGCTGCAAATATGGCTTTAGGAAGATTTTATACTAGGAGACTATAATGCCAAATGAAAGACTTTATACGTCTCGTAGACAGGGAATTTCACAAGCACTCGCAGATAAGTTGGCTTCTATTGATGGGCGAGGACTGTTTAAGCAAGCAGTAGCAGAAACAAGCCCACGATTAAAATTCTGGGATGAAGTAGAAGAGTTCCCTGCAATTCATTTAAATGCAGGATCAGAAACACGGCAGTATCAAACTGCAGGATATAAAGATCGATTTTTAAATGTTACTATACGTTGTTATGTCAACCAAGAAGATTCAGTAGAAGCATTAGATGAGTTATTGGAAGATGTAGAAACAGTATTAGAGGAGAATAGCAGACTTCTTTACTATGATAGAAATGGTTTAGAACAGCATACTCACCAAATTACTGTCATCAGTATAGATACTGATGAGGGTGTATTAGATCCTTTAGGAGTAGGAGAAGTACTAATAGAGGTTCGTTACTAAGAAAATACTGGCACGAACAGATGTTCACGATTCAGTCTTTTCAAGTTCATAGGAGATAATCTATGGCACAACAACTATACTTTAGCCGTGATACTCGTATGTTTGTTCAGTTTAGAAATACAACAGACAATACCGAGGATGCAGCTGATTTAGGAAAAGGGAACTTGTGGGAAATTCCTGTTCTCGATGGATATAGTTTCTCACAAACAACCAATACGTCAGAAATAACTCTGGCAGAAATGGAAAGTACAGCGGGCGTATCTCGTAGAGGTCGTCGTATGTTTACCGACTCTCTTGCTCCTGCAGAATTTTCATTTAGCACATATATTCGTCCGTTCGACTCTGTAGGACAGAATGCAATTCAAACTAATGATTACGACGGTGTAAAAGCTGCCGAGCCTGCAGCACAGGTCGGTGTTCATTCAATAGAAGAGGTTTTATGGGCTTCCATGTGTGGTGCTGATAAGTATATCGTTAATAGTAGTAAAATGTCTTGGAGAAGAAATGTAAATCCAGTAAGTGGGTCAGAAACCGACGTTATAACCCCTACTGATACAAGTAGTACAATAGTTTTTACTGAATCAAACAGATCAGCTTTGCACTCTTTTACAATTTTCTTCTTAATCGATACAGCAACAAGCAATCCTTTGGTATATAGATTACCTGAAGCTATTGTTAATGAAGTTACTGTTGATTTTGATGTTGATGGTATTGCTACTCTTAATTGGTCAGGCTTTGCGAAAGAAGTACAGGATCACTCTCAGAAAGTATGTATATCAAGTATACATAACCCGTTAAAAGCAGCAGGTAACGCAGGTGACGGAGATGGTTCTCGAATCGATGATACAGCTCTAGTTCTGGGAGATATTGTTATTGATACTGGAAATTCACGAGCAGTATCAATAGTTTCCGACTTATCTAGCGCCAATGCAGTTGCTACTCAAGCAATTGATGAAGCAACTACTAGTACTAAGAACTTTATTCGTAACCGATTAACAGCGGTGTCTATTGAGGCAGCGGATGCGGCCGATAAAGTGGCAGGTACTTTCCCAGGGCAGCATGCAGTTATTTCAGCAGTTGACGTAAGTGGTACAACAGATAAAATAACTACAAGTACTGCTCATAACTTTACAACTGGCGACCAAGTTCAAATTTCTGGTATTACCGGCTCCGCTGGTACTGCTTTTGACTTGAACGGTACATGGTATGTAAATGTTACTTCAACTACACAGCTTAAGCTGTATGATACTGAGGCAAATGCAACAACCGGAAGTGGAACAGGATTGAAGGATCTTGACGCTTTAAATGCTGGAGCAACGTTAACAGGAAGTACTATTGGCAATGGAAAGTATAGCTTAACATTGACGGGTGGTAGCTTTAATATTGGCAACAATATTACCTATCTAGTACCGGAAGAATTGGGAGCAATTAACAAGCCGCTGGAACACGTAACAGGCACACGAACTGCTGGTGGAAATGCAACTTGTTATATGACTCTTGAAGATACTGATACTACAAATGGTACTTCTAGACAGTTCTTTAATGACCTAGTAGGTACAGGCGCGATGAGCAAAGTTGTAAACAAGTTCAAAGTAACAATGCATATTGGTGGTTCTGCTGCGACAGGCAATACTACTGATCCTGCTGTTAAAATTACTTTCCCGACCGCACACATCGAGGTGCCTACGCACCAAGTAGAAGACGTAATCTCACTAGAGACTACTTTTACTGCGCTACCCACAGACTTTGGAGCAGCCGATGAAATTACTAGTGTAATTTATTATCCGCCTTCAACGTACTAATTTTAAGGGGCTTCGGCCCCTTTTTCTCCCCACCCTCCAAAAATAATTCTTGACATTTCTTGTATTATTTAGTATAATTTAATTTTTAAATAAGGAATAATGTAATGCCCGAAGAAAAGAAACCAACAGTATCGTTAAAGAGTCTTATGACTCCAAGTAAAACAGTATCAATTGACTTCCCCAGGTTCAAAGGTGTAAGTATAGATATTTGTTTTTTAGCCCGAGAAGAACTAATAAAACTTCGTAAGAGATGTATGAGTACGAAGTGGGATAAAAAAAGTCATCAACCATTTGAAGAAATGGATGAAGATAAGTTTATCGTTGAGTATACCAAAGCAGTAATTAAAGGATGGAAAGGTCTAAAATTTTCATACTTAGAAGAGCTTCTTTTGGTGGATATTAGTACCCTTAATCCAGATGATTGCTTGCCTTATACTCAAGAAAATGCTGAGTTATTAATGAAAAATGCAACCGACTTTGATACGTGGGTTACAGAAGTAGTAGGTGACTTAGAAAATTTTATTGGAAACAAGTAGCGGAAATAAGAACGCTACTTGAACGCTATGTACAAGAACAAGGTACTATGGATGTTGAAAAATATCTACGTATCTGTGAGCAATTAGGGCAAGAACCAGATCCTACCAAAATGCCGCTCGATTCTTCTGGGTTTCCGGAAGAAATTCAAGTGGCATTTTTTATGTTTGATCTACTATCGGATAATTGGGATGGAATGTCGGGTACTTATCTAGGAAAAGATTGGTCACAGTGTACTCAGTTATTTGAGATTTATAATATTGAAGACCCTACAGTCACTATGTATTTTATGAAGATGTATGAAGGCGTACTGATGCACTATAGAATAAAAGATCAGGAACATAAACGTAAAGCAGCAGAAAGAAAATCGCAGCAAGCGGGTAAAACATATACCCATAATGTGCAGGGATAATGGCTAAAAAGAATCAAGTTTATATTGATGTAGTAATTGATGATAAAGGTACTACTAAACGTGTTGCTGTCAATGCAAAACAGTTAGGTATTGAACTAGAGAAAACTGGTGTAGGGGCAGACAAAGCCGCGAAGGGTACCGATCAGTTAAATAAAAACAGTCAAACCCTTAATAGAAATCTAAAGGGTACTGGTAAACAGTCGTCAAATACTACTAAAAACTTTTCAAAAATGCAACAAGGCATGGGCGGTCTTGTTGGTGCTTATGCTACTCTTGCTGCCCAGATATTTGCTGTTTCTGCGGCATTTCAATTCTTACAATCAGCCGCTCAGTTAAAGAACTTAACAGCGGGACAAGAAGCTCTTGGAGCAGCAACTGGTACTGCTTACAAAACAATTACATCCTCAGTAATTGAAGCAACCGAAGCTCAGTTAGGGTTTTTAGAAGCTTCTCAAGCAGTATCTATTGGTACTGCAGCAGGTTTAACAGCCAGTCAATTAACGGATTTAGCTACTGCCGCCAAAAATACTTCTGCAGCACTTGGCAGAGATTTGACCGACTCTTTTAATCGCTTAATTAGAGGTGTTACAAAAGCTGAACCAGAACTACTAGACGAACTAGGTATCATTTTAAGACTAGATACTGCTACTCGAAAGTACGCTCAAGCAGTCGGACAAAGTGTTGGGGATCTGACAGCATGGCAGAGAACTCAAGCAGTAGCAAATGATGTACTAGAACAAGCAGAGAGTAAGTTTGGAATGATGGAAGCCTTAATGGATCAAGATGCATTGGCTTTAAATCAGTTTGCTAGATCTTTTGATGAACTAGTAAATTCTCTTAAAGAAGGAGTACTTGAAAAATTAGCTCCTATATTCAGATTTTTGACCGATAATACCATGGGTCTGGTAGCGGCATTGTCTCTAGTAGCTCTACCAATTATAAAAGGGATTATACCTAGTATGGACGAGTGGCAAGAAAGCTCGAAGAAGAAAGCAAAACAAAGTAAAAGAGCGGCAAAAGATTATGGTAAGCAAATTGATGAGCAAGTAGAAGCCTTAAGACGATTGAATATGGCGGAAGAAGAAGCAGCAGCCATCGCACAAGCCACAGCAGATAGGAAAGGAACAGCACGCGGAGCAGATGT
>VTLG01010255.1_pt1 | contig 10993 bp, 15 predicted proteins | sample 4694571 | NCBI WGS metagenome assembly VTLG01 (sample SAMN12604809, study PRJNA352737) | marine metagenome | biome: ENVO:00000447; feature: ENVO:00000209|ENVO:00000569|ENVO:01000036; material: ENVO:00002151; isolation source: viral sequences binned using virsorter ... | reverse complement strand
ATTCCAAAAAGGAACAGAAACGCCACCTGAAGCCCCAAGCACTAAGACAAGCTAGGGCAAGAAGAAACCAGTTGAAAAAGTGTCTACTCAATACCCCATCCAAACGGAAGGGGTATTATAGTATGTACATACACGGAGGAATCAATGCTTGAGGTCAAAGGAACACTCGCAAAACTACTTGCTCAGGAAGATCTGATCGTAGAACATCGTCAGGTTGAGACAGCACAGTTCGATGTAGAGCGTAGAGTTCTAACCCTGCCACTATGGGAGAAAGCAGAAGGAGCAGTCCTTGATATGTTGATCGCACATGAGGTAGGACATGCCCTCTTCACCCCAAATCAGTGGGATCACTTGGGATCAGTACCTCAGTCCTATGTAAACGTTGCTGAGGACATCCGTATTGAGAAATTAATGAAGCGTAGATACGCTGGTCTTCCTAAGACATTCTATAAAGGATATGATGAGTTCTCTAAGAGAGATTTCTTCCAACTAGATGGTCAGGATCTAAGCAAGTTCAGTCTTGCTGACCGTCTAAACCTATTCTTTAAGATCGGAAGGTTCGTGGACATCCCATTCACAGAAGAAGAAGAGGAATATAAGTTAACAGGATGGGATCTGGAAACATTTGAAGAAGTTTTACAGTTCGCCAAGGACATTTATACATATGACAAGGGACAGCAGAAGGGTCAAACCTCTCAGACCCCATCTGATGACCAGTCTCAAGGAGAATCAAACCTGCCATCAGATTCACCACAGGATCAATCCACCCAAGAGTCATCGGACGATACACCAGAAAATAACCAAGAAGGGGATAAGGATAGTCCTAAGCAGTCAAATACACAGGGTCAAGATACCCCACCAGAACAGCAAGAAGCAGAGCAATCTGTTAAGCAGGGTGGTAAGCATCATGAAGAGGACTTGGAAGCAAGAACTGATTCCACATTAAGTGAATCAATCCGAGGACTTGTTGACTCTTCTGCTAATCCTATCAATTATATACAGACACCACAATTAGATCTGAAAAGGATCATTGTAAGCAATACAGATTTTATAGATGAGTTAGAGGGATTCTGGAATGAACACTGTTCAAACGACAGACTACGTGAAGCAAACGGATGGAACCCATTCGCAAAGGTTGATGAAGACTGGAACAAATTCAAGTCTAATTCAAACCGTGAAGTTAATTATCTGGTCAAAGAGTTTGAATGTCGCAAGGCAGCTTCGAGTTATGCTCGTGCTTCTGTTAGTCGCACTGGGGTTCTCGATACAAAGAAGCTTCATTCTTACAGATATAACGATGATATTTTCAAGAAGATAACAATTACACCTGATGGTAAGAATCATGGTCTAATCTTTAACTTAGACTGGTCTGGATCGATGTCAACGGTCATACACGATACAGTAAAGCAGTTACTTAATCTTGTATCATTCTGCCGTAAAGTTAAGATTCCATTTGAAGTATATGCTTTCACAAATGAGTGGGCAAGAGGTGAGGAATGCTGGTATGAGTCCCCTAAGGTAGATGGTGATGTTATTGTCGCTGGATTCAACCTAATAAATGTTCTAACAAGTCAAGCAAAACCAAGAGATATTGACAAGTCAATGCAATATCTTTTCAGAATGTCCAATGCGATGGATTGTTATAACCATTATGGTGTACCTAACAAACTATGTTTATCTGGTACTCCATTGAATGAAGCATTGGTAACTATGAAGCAGATTATTCCTCAGTTTCAGAAGAAGAATGGTGTTGAGAAAGTACACTTAATTAATCTAACTGATGGTGAGGGATCTCCTCTACGTAGATGGTCATCAAGTACTGGTTATTACCATGAAGTTACTGGTGATAGATTAGCTGCTAGAGATTTAGATAACTGTCAGTTACGTGATCGTAAACTTGGTAGATTGTACAAGGCATTTGATTGGAGTTCTACTTACTATGGTGATTCTAAGGTATGGGTAGAGAATCTACGTGATCACTTCCCTTCAGCATCTATAGTAATGATTCGTTTGATCTCTGGTAATGAATTCAAGAGAAGTGTCTATAGAATGGATAGTTACACTGAGAAGCAAGCTGCTGAATCTGAGTGGAGGAAGCACAGATCATTCATAGATCACAAATCAGCATACACTCGTTCATTGTATATACATGCTAATACATTTGATGAGAGTAAGAATGAGTTTGAAGTGAAAGAAGATGCTAAGAAGGGTGACATCACTAGAGCATTCAAGAAGTCACTTAAGAATAAGAAGTCAAGTAAGAGAATACTTAATGAGTTTGTTACATTGATCGCATGAAACCACAAGTACATGCCTTATTCCCCACCCCTTTACTGGAGAGTCACATCCCAGTACAGGAGGGGTGGTTGGAGTTTATAAAGACATTAGATTATGACCGTACTGCTATGGATAACGGTTATATTACAAACGATAGAAATATATGGGAACATGATGAGTTAAGATCACTCTATCATGAGATAAAAGATGCTGTAAAATACTTTGCTTATGGTCAACTGAAGGTATCAAGTCATGTGTACCTAGATCTTCTTAGAGGATGGGCAGTAAAGCATATGCCTGATGACTGGGCACAGAATCACTGTCATATGAATAGTATATTCTCAGGAATATATTATCTTGATGTACATGAGAAGAGTGGTGATGTTGTTATGGAAAAGGGTCAACATTATACTAATTGTTTCATGCCAACACTAAGCCCTGACGTAACTATGTTCAATCAATTTACTATGCAATCCTGGAGATGCCATCCTGATAATGGTAAGATATTAATATTTCCTTCACAACTTATACATAATGTGGAACGCAACCTATCAGGTAAGGTAAGGTATTGTATAGGGTTTGACGTTTTTATCAGAGGAACACTGGGAAAGTACGCAGGATCTCTTGTGACAATAAAATAAGTGGCACCCCATTGTCCCATTCCATCCATGTATGGCTTACTATAAGTTCATACACAAAAGGATTCAATGGCTAACAAACTCGACAGAGCATCTGAACTTCGTTCTCAGTATGGTAACGAAATCAACGCAGCACAAGTTAGAGAATATTGTGCTTCAAAAGGTTTGACCTATCCTACTTTGGCAAAGCAACTAAGAAAGTACAAGGTAGGTGGTCAAAGAGGTCAGTGGAATCTTACAGTTCGTGAAGCACTTGAGAAGACACTTACCAAAACTCCTGCTATTGTAGAGAGGGTAGACCAGAACCTTGTTCCATTCAAGGATGATGAGTTCGTACCATTTGGAAACTTCACTGATCTTAAGAAGGTTATAAGATCAAAGACCTTCTATCCTGTATTCATTACTGGATTGTCAGGTAACGGTAAGTCCTATTCAGTAGAACAGGCATGTGCCCACTTGAATAGAGAACTGATCCGTGTTAATATTACTATTGAAACTGATGAGGATGATCTTATTGGTGGTTTTCGTCTTGTTGATGGGAACACTGTTTGGCACAATGGGCCTGTTATAGAAGCACTAGAACGTGGTGCTGTACTCCTCTTAGATGAGGTGGACTTAGCATCTAATAAGATTCTTTGTTTACAGAGTGTCTTGGAAGGTAAAGGTGTCTTTCTTAAGAAGATAGGACGTTATGTTAAACCTGCTAAAGGATTCACAGTGATAGCAACTGCTAACACTAAAGGAAAAGGATCCGATGATGGAAGATTCGTTGGTACTAACGTACTTAATGAAGCATTCCTTGAAAGATTCCCACTCACATTTGAGCAGGAGTATCCATCACCAGTGACTGAAGGCAAGATTCTTGCTTACCACTGTAATGATGCTGACTACGTTAAGAACTTATGTGACTGGGCAGACATCATCCGTAAAACATTTAAGGATGGTGGTATCGATGAGGTTATCAGTACAAGGAGACTGGTTCACATCGCACGTGCTTACTCCATCTTCGGAGATAAAGCAAAGGCAATCTCCACATGTATCTCAAGATTCGATGAGGAGACTACTCAAGCATTCCAAGAGTTGTATGACAAAGTGGATGCCAAGGTAGAGTTTGACAATGTACAAACATCAGAGTATAATGGAAACGAGGCACAATAATGCGACAAACGCATGGGGTATGATGGCAGAAGCTATGGAGAACATGGAGAAGCAGGGTATAACTAACCCTGCTGTCTCATGTAAGTATGATGAGGATCAAGTCTTACGAAAGGCAAATGATTACATCACTCAGACTTATAAGTCACACTATACTTCCAAGGGTACTAACATACAGACTCTTGATCTTATAGAGGCAGTTGGTGATGCTCCTGCTTTCTGTAGAAGTAATGCCATCAAGTACCTTTCAAGGTATGATAAGAAGGGGTTCCCTTCCCAAGACATACTTAAGGCAATACACTATTGCGTCCTATTACATCATTTTATTAACAAAGACCGTGAAGAATCTGAACCCTATGAAACTTTCTGACCGTACGTTTAAAGTACTACGAAATTTAACTTCTATTAATAGATCTATTCAGTTTAAGCAGGGTAGTCAGTTGTCTACTCTCTCTATTCAGAAGAATGTACTAGCAAGTACAGAGATAGAGGAGATATTTCCTAGGGATTTTGCTATCTATGATCTAGATGAGTTCCTCAAGATTTGTTCCTTGTCTGAGGACATGGATATAGATCTAGAGTTTGAAAATGATAACTATGTGACCATTAAGGGTCGTAATAGTAAGGCAAAGTATTTCTTTGCTGATCCATCTATTGTTATCAGTCCACCTGAGAAGATGCCAGATCTACCTACGGTAGATTGTGAGTTTGATATCTCTATTGGACAACTCAGATCATTGAGTCAGGCACTTTCCATCTATGGAAATATTGATGACTTCTCTATCATTGGTGGCAATGGTAAGATTACTATTGTAGTTGCTGATCGTGAGAATAAATCATCTAACACCTATGCCATTAAGGTGGGTGAAACAGATGCTACATTCCAGTTCAATCTTAAGTCTGAGAATATAGGTAAGATAGAACAGTCTCCACAGATAGTCACTGGTTACCATGTGGAAGTTAGCAGGAGTGGAGTGAGTCGTTGGGTTAGTTCTGACGATGTTACTTATCTTATAGCATTGGAACCTGATTCTACCTATGAAGAAGATTGATATTGAAATTGTTGATGACTTTGTATCGCCCTCATACCTGAGGGCATTACAGGATGCTTGTGGGGCAGAATGTCCATGGTTTATACAGACATCACAGTCTCTATCAGATTATGCTAGAGATAACATCAATGATTATGGTTTCTCTGTTGGTATCGTACCACCATGGCAGCCTGATAAGTTCGATCAGTCCCCCATAGCAACGCTTGTAGCACCCCTGATTTATATGATCAAGGATTATGCTCAGGCAGATCATATTTCTAGGTGTAGATTGGACATGACTGTATTACATGACCACTATCTACATCCACCACACATAGATATTGACAAACCTCACGTTGCCTCTATAGTATATCTAAATGAGACAGATGGTGACACTGTAATCTATGATCATCAGCAGGAGTGGGCAGAGTCTTACCCTACTGATATGAAAGTTAAAACTACCATTTCACCTAAGCCAGGTCGTATGGTATTATTTGATGGGAGTTATGTCCATACAGGATACTCTCCTTCCGAGCATCAAACTCGGATTCTTATTAACACCGTTTTATCATGAGTGACTTCCTATGGGTCGAGAAGTATCGACCACAGAAGATTGAAGACTGTATCCTACCACAAAGTATTAAGGATACATTCAAAGAATTTGTAAATAGAGGTGAGATACCTAACCTCATGCTATCTGGTACCGCAGGTATCGGTAAGACAACGGTAGCAAAAGCTTTATGTAAAGAAATAGGGGCAGATTATTATGTTATTAACGGGTCTGACGAAGGCAGGTTCCTTGATACCGTCAGGAGTCAAGCCAAAAACTTTGCATCAACTGTTTCCTTGGTGGGTGGATCCAACCACAAGGTCATTATCATCGATGAGGCAGACAACACCACGCACGATGTTCAGTTATTATTGCGTGCGTTCGTAGAAGAGTTTCATAATAACTGTAGATTTATATTCACTTGTAACTTTAAGAATAAGATCATTGAGCCCTTACATTCCAGATGTTCGTGTATCGACTTTGCCATCAGTAAAGCTGATAAGCAACAGATCGCTGCTAGTTTCTTCGGAAGACTTAACAACATCTTGGACAACGAAGGGATTAGTTTTGATAAGAGGGTCATCGCAGAACTCATTCAACGATATTTCCCAGATTGGAGACGAGTACTTAACGAAGTCCAGCGATACTCAGTAGGTGGTACAATAGACACAGGCATACTTGCTAACGTAGGTAACGCTAAGACAGATAACCTAGTTGACTTTTTAAGTAAAAAGGATTATGGTAGTGTTAGAAAGTGGGTCGTTGACAATCTCGACAATGATCCCAACATGATCTTACGTTCTTTATATGATGCTTTATACACTAGGTTGGAGCCTAGCAGTATCCCTTCTGCTGTACTTATCATTGCCAAATACCAATATCAAATTGCTTTTGTGGCAGACCAGGAGATCAATCTCCTCGCTGCTCTCACTGAAATAATGGTGGAGTGTAACTTCAGATGAACCATAAAACATTTAGTCTAAAGCAAGGACTTAAAGATATTTGTTTACAGGTTGGTGAGTATACTCTCTCTTCTGGTAAGAGGAGTTCACACTATCTAAACTGTAAGCCACTTATACTTAATGGTATCTTCTTACGTATAGTATCTAAAGAGATGGGACGTTATGTTAAGACTCCTGTAGTGGCAGGTCTAACTCTTGGTGCTGATCCTTTAGTAACAGGAGTAGCATACAAGAAACATCTTAGTGGTTTGATCATTAGAAAGGAACCTAAAGGACATGGTACTGCCTCTCAAGTAGAGGGTCCGTTACCACCTCAAGGTACAGCGATAACTGTACTGGAAGATGTGACTACTACAGGTGGATCTGCTATGAAAGCAGTCCAAGTGTTGAGAGATCTCAACTATGAAGTTACTCGTGTAGTAACTATTGTGGACAGAGAAGATGGTGCCACTAAAATGTTCAAAGACAATGGGGTTGAACTTGTTAGTCTTTTTAAATTGAATGAATTATTATGACTAGAGTTTGTGAAACTGAAAACGTTGTTGAGTTAAGGAATGATCCTTCTCTTAACTATGGACGTAAACCTATCTATGGTAGGGGCATTAATGATTGCCCAAACAAAGCTAAGGGGAATAAGGCATACAGCAAGTGGTCTGATATGTTCTGTCGTTCATATTCTGACTCTCTACATCTAAGACGACCATGGTATAAAGGTTGTTCAGTTGATGAGAGATGGTGGCTATGGTCAACATTCAATGATTGGTTACAGACTCATGATGACTGGGAGAATTGTGATATAGATAAGGATCTAATCATCCCAGACAATAAAGTTTATGGTCCTGATACATGTTCCCTTCTACCACAGAGAATTAATAAACTTATTCGTTCTGATTTTGGACATAAGAAGAGAGAAGTAGGTCATGGTTTACCTAATGGGGTAACCTTTGTACCTAGGAAAAGAGTTTCAACACCACAGTACATAGCATGGGGTAGTAGACCACCTAAAAGGGGTACAGATTATACTGGAACTACTTACAAGAATCATGAGGGTAAGAAGCAGAGTGGATATGCTGTGAACTTAGGGGCATTTCATACTGCTGAGGAAGCACATAAGTTTGCTCAAGATTATAAGAAGAAACAAATAGAATCTCTCATACCTACATGTGACCCAAGGTATCAACCTTATCTAAGAGACCACGTGGCAAAGTGTTATGGGTAGAATAACTGTACTTAAAAACAACTGTACTCAAACCTATGAGAGGTTTAAGACTGATGTACATTCATGTTGTTTCAACTGGAATTATTTTCCTGGTGATGATGCTACCCCATCACACTATCAACATGTAATCTTATCCAGACCTGGTTTTGATGGATGGTTAATGCCTTCCCAACAGTCAGAGTATCTCTTACATGCTAATGAGGTATTGAAAGAGATTTTTACACTCAATGAAATAGAGGTTGACACTATCCTAAGGATTAGTGTAAACTCTACTTATTATATCGATGGTAAGTGTTCTCCTATCCATAGAGATCATGACTTCAATCATCAAAATATTCTAATCTATCTTAGTTCCTTTGAGGGTGGTAATACACACGTGTATTCTGCTGAGACAAGGGCAACACATGAACCCAAAGAGGATGATGTGATTGTCTTTGGTGGTCTACATAGTATGGAACAACCTAAGGTAGGCCGTCGTATAGTTCTAGTCGCAACATACTTATGAAATCTTTGAAAACTCCTTTACGTTATCCTGGTGGTAAGAGTAGAGCAGTCCCTAAATTATTTGAATTCCTTCCACCAAATATCTCTGAGTTTAGAGAACCTTTTCTAGGTGGTGGTAGTGTGGCTATTGCTATAACCAAACAGTATCCTGGTATACCTGTCTGGGTTAATGATCTATATGAACCACTGGTAAACTTCTGGCAGGTACTACAGACCAATGCTGAGACTTTAGCATTAGATCTAAGTGACCTCAAGAAAGAGTATGACAATCCAGTTAAAGCAAAAAAATTATTTCAATCGTTTAAGGAGACACTAAATGAAGGTGACGAGATTGACCGAGCGGTCCGTTTTTATACTATTAATAAGTGTTCTTTCAGTGGTCTTACTGAATCGTCCTCGTTCTCAAAGCAAGCCTCTGACAACAACTGGACAATGCGTGGTATCGAGCGGCTCCCTGATTATGGTGCCATCATTAAAGACTGGCGAATAACAAACCTAGACTATGCTGACCTTGTAGCAGACTGTACTGGACACAGTGAGAAATTAACCTGTGAGTATAGTACATTCATATATGTTGATCCACCTTACAGTATTAAAGACCATCTCTATGGAGAGAAGGGCAGATTACATAAAGGATTCGACCATGAAAGGTTCGCAAATGTAATGGATGATACAATAGGGAACGTAATGATTTCATATAATGACAATAAGGAGATTAAGGATCGTTTTTGGGAGTGGCAGCAGTATGATTGGGATCATACGTACACGATGCGCTCCACTGGTGACTACATGAAAGACCAGAAAGCAAGACGTGAACTTTTACTAACAAACTACAATGCAAGGATCACTGGGAGTTAGAGTCAAGAACGGTAGATGCTCTCTCTACCATACACGCAGGGGTATCCTGACTGTCTTTGGTAATGGGTGTCAGACTGCTATCATACAGGGTGATGAAGTTCATGTCACTCTGAACAATGGTAACGTAGCTATCTACGAGATCAACCAGCATGGTACTGGTGTGAATGGACCTCGAAGAATTATAACGTGAAGCAAGTTAACGTATCCTATCCTGTTGTGTATCGGGATAGGTTTGATTTTGATGTGAAGTTACAACAGCATTTTGCTGATGAACTGTTCAAGAATGTGGATAAGTATGAGGTTCAAACTAGCATAGAGCATGGTGGCAAGTCCACTGCTAATCTAGTTGGTACACCTGGTCATATCTTCCCACATGATCATGAGATTAATGCTAAGTATATTAAATGGCTAGGTCTCAAGATGCAATACTTAAAAGAAGTATGGCGGTATGATGACTATCCACATTTCGTATCAAATTCGTGGTACAATGAACACTATGAGGGGGACTGGACTGATGAACATCAGCACGGTCCTTGTGTTGTTGCTACAGCATACATATTAAAACCTCAGGGATCAGGTGAACTCTTAATAAGAGATCCTCTTACACAGACTAGAGCATTTGAACCCATGAATGTAGAACCTTGGAGACGCATTGATGTATCCCAAGGTGATGTGATATTTTTTCCAGGATGGTTGCGTCATAAGACGGAACCTAACTATACTAATGAAAGGAGATTGATACTCTCTATGAATATCACTCCTGACCATAGTAATGATTTTACTAACCCACCTATATTATGAGTAGTGAACTTTCTGACATCCTCGCTTCCATTAACAATACTAAAGAACATCTATACGTTGACGACCCTGATCGCAGTCGCAAATATCCTGCTTATGTCGTTAATAGATGTCTCTCTGGTCATGTTGATAGTATCTTATATGCGAACGAGATGAACAAGGCAGCCCATCTGCCTAACCGTCTTCAATATGATTTCTTGCTAAATACTTTGAGGAAACGAAAGCGTTTCACACCTTGGTTGAAGAAAGAACAGATCGAAGATCTGGATCTAGTCAAGAAACACTATGGATATAGTAATGAAAAAGCAAAGATCGCATTATCTCTTCTTACCAAACCCCAACTAGATTTTATTAGACACAAGCATGACACGGGAGGAGTAAGATGACAGCATCCTTCACTGAACAGGAGGTTAAGTGGTCTCCTGACCAGATGGTAGAGGTAAGTTTAAGTGAGCCAGATGACTTCCTTAAAGTAAGAGAAACATTAACACGTATAGGCGTAGCTTCTAGGAAAGAAAAGAAGTTATATCAATCGTGTCATATCCTGCACAAGCAGGGAAGGTATTACATAGTACATTTCAAGGAACTGTTTGCTCTCGACGGCAAGTCAGCAAACCTATCAATGAATGATGTACAGAGACGCAATAGAATCATCCAGTTACTAAGTGACTGGGGTCTTGTTACTATTAATAATTCTGATAGTATAGTGGACGTTGCTCCTCTTAGTCAGATTAAAGTACTATCCTATAAAGATAAGAGTGGGTGGACACTCGAATCTAAGTATAATATAGGGAAGAAAAAGGCGTAAAACCGTAATGATAGTGAGGGGTTTCAACACCCCTCTTTTTGTGGGTAGTGTTATAATTAGTAGTGGATGCCTTAGGGGTCCACACAACACAAACTCGCTTACAAAGGAGCTATTATGACTAACTTAGCAAGGTTTCACGCTGCGAATCTTCCAGAATTGATGGAGAGGATTCATAGAAACAGCATCGGTATGG
>VTLG01006753.1_pt1 | contig 10993 bp, 17 predicted proteins | sample 4694571 | NCBI WGS metagenome assembly VTLG01 (sample SAMN12604809, study PRJNA352737) | marine metagenome | biome: ENVO:00000447; feature: ENVO:00000209|ENVO:00000569|ENVO:01000036; material: ENVO:00002151; isolation source: viral sequences binned using virsorter ... | reverse complement strand
TCAACTGGCAAATTTGCGATGTGTTTTTGTTATTATATAAAAATGAATGGGGGAACCTGGCAATATTTTTTCCCAACTTACGATCATTGTATTGGTATGGAATCAGTTAAGTGTTTGTTGGGGGCGGTTGAAAAATCAAATTTTGATAAGAATTTTGAATAAAGGGCTAAAAAAATTGTTAGAAATTTATTAATTTACAACTGACTTTTAATGGCTTTGCGGAGGATTAATGGCAAAAAGGTTTACTGAAACAGGAAAATGGAAGAAAAAATGGATTAGACAATTAGATCCTAAATACAAATTATTTTGGTTTTATTTATTAGACAATTGTGACCACGCTGGGGTTTTTGATGCAGATATTGAATCTGCATCTTTTCATATAGGGTTAGAATATACAGAAGAAGAAGTTTTAGAAGTTTTTAATCGCAAGATCGTACCCTTCAAAACTGACAAATGGTTTATTCCTAAATTTGTTGAATATCAATATGGAGAATTGAATGAAAACAATCGTGCTCACCTGTCAGTAATTAATATTTTAAATAAATATAATTTATTAGGGGCTAATAAGCCCCATAGAAGCCCCTTAAAAGGGAATAAAGTTAAAGTAAAAGATAAAGAACAGGTTAAAGTAAAAGTTAAAGCCAAGGGGAAAGGCGACCAATTAGAGGAAATAAAAAGCAATTTAGAGGAACTTCAGGCCCAGTTCCCAGACGTAAATGTAAAATTTGAATATGATAAATTTGTAGATTATTTGGCGGCAAATGGCAAGACTTATAAAAATTACAACGCAGGGTTTAAAAATTGGCTCAGGAATGACAGTTTTGGCAAAGCCAAATTAGATCCAAAAAAAGTAGATAGAATGGTTGATGTTATATGTACAGAATGTAATCATTCTTTCAGAAGGAAATCTGGGCTTTTGAATAATTCAAGATGCCCAAAGTGCAATGAGCATGGGGTTGTTGATGCAATTACTTATAATCTTATGAAAAGGCCAAGCAATGGCTCATAGGCACGACCATTTAACCTATTTAGAATTAATTTATTATGGTTTGGAATATACAAATGGAATAAGGTATAGCAATTACAATAGAAGTGCTGAAAGAAACGCAGATAAAATAATAAGAATATGCCCTAAATGCGACAGGGTTTATGAGATTTATTGCGTAGGTCATAAAAAATACAACCAATACAATTATAAAGATTTCCCAAAATATGGAAAAGAAAAAGAAAAATGTGCAGAATGCAGGAGAGTGGACGGAGAGGAAGTATTCTTTACTTGGGATCGTGGGAGCCGCACAAGCATACCTATCAGTAGATTTTGTCCTGGATATAAAGAGAGAGATGTTCGGAACAAAAAGAAAGTTGAATGATTTAGACGTTTGGGAATTGAACCAATTAATATCAGAACTAAGGAGGCATTATGCCAGAAGAAAAAAATTACATAAACGGAATGGTAATAAAAGAAAAGGTGTTTGACAATGGGGGAAAACAATTAAGAGTATGGATTAGAGTTGATGACCTTATTGAACAAATAAAAGATATTGAAGAGAATGGTTCGGCAAACTTAATTATATCAAGAAGAAAAGAACCTTCAGAAGCAGGGGTAACCCATTACGCATACGAAGACACTTGGAAGCCAAGCCAGGGCCAGCAAGGCTCAAGTTTTGCCCAGGAGCCAAAAAGTGAAGATGATGAATTGCCATTTTAATGGGTGAACAAGAAGCATTATTTGATTTAACCCCAGATGAGAACACAGGGGAAATAGAGCAAACTGAAATAGAATATTTGCTATTGGCTTTTGCCGAAAACAAGAAAAGAGAAATAATAATAATGATGGAAAATATAATGAACCAAACCGATTATGATGTTTATCCTGATTTATTGTTTGATTTAGTGGAGGGTAAGTTTGAAGAAATTAACAGCTAAATACCATTTGACATACGAAGAAACAAAAAAATTAGAAGGCAAGTTCATAGATTCAAGCCATTATGATCATGTTGTTGATTATGATTGCGATGTTTATACAGAAAGTGGTCAACCTTTGTTATTTTTTAGAAAAAATTATATTCCTGAAAAAATATTGTATGACGCTTATAAAAACATGGAAAAAGCAGCTGCACCTTCTTCAAACAGGGGTGCTGCGAGTGGTGGGGAGAGGAAAAAAAGAAGGCTTCAGGATGGCACGTTTTCAAAAGTGAGTGAAACTTTTGTTCCAGGCACTTATAAAAAATTAGAAGTGAACAGTGGCATCGCTGGTTATTTTGACAGGTCAGCCCATTATGACTTTTGCAGAACAACTGCTTTTAATAAGAACAACCTTGAAAAATTTGAAAAAGCAATCCCATTGATTGAATTTGTTGACAAGGCTTTTGAAGAGTTAGTTCCTGGAAGATATAAAAAACAAAAAGGCATGGCAAAAGCTACGCACCCAAACTTCAGGATAAAAGATACTGCGTTCACTACAATTACAATAAATAAAGATTATAGAACTGCAGTTCATACGGATGCAGGTGATTATGCTGAAGGGTTTGGGAATTTAATTGCATATTGTAAAGATATTGAACCAGCTTTGTTTGTATTGCCAAGATTTAGAATAGCAGTAGACCTAAGAACAAATGATTTATTATTAGCTGATGTTCACCAATACCATGGCAACACAGAAATAATAAAGAAAACTAAGGATGCGATCAGGTTGTCTTTTGTAATGTATTATAGGGAGAATATGTGGAAATGCGGAAGCCCTTCAGAAGAATTGAAAAGACATCAGAAGAACCAAAGAAGGGTAGCAATGGAATATGCGGGTTTAATTTGATAGATAATATTAAGCAGAATAAAAATTTAGTTGAGGGGTTAGACTTTAGAAAGCCTCAATATAGAAAAGAGGTTTTTTTAAATTTTTATGAATTTCATCTAAAATACAAAAGTCACCCAGGTTGCGTATATTACATGATCCCATCATTAATAGATGAATTGAAAATTAATATAGAAGGGCAATATTGGTTGTGCTATTTAAATGGAGTCACTCAAAATATGTGTACAACTTTAATCTTATATAATAAATTTCCTGATTATAAAAATATAAATATCAGAGAAATAGAAGAATGGCACATTGATAATTGGAGAAAGTTGGATTATGATACAGACAGGAGATACCAGAAGGGCCATCTTGTTAAAATGATAAAAAATTATAAAGAAACAGTTGGAGAATCTCAATATTGGTTTTTTAAAAATTTAGTGAAGGCGAGCGATAATAAATACCAATCATTTCATAAAATTTGGGATAAAGTTTTTAATGACTTTTTTATGTTTGGGAGACTTTCGACATTTAGCTACCTTGAATATTTAAATATATCAAACCTGCATATAGAGCCTGACAATTTGTTTTTAGATGATATAAGTGGGAGTATGAGCCATCGGAACGGATTATGCAAAGTTCTTGGAAGGGATGATTTAGATTGGCACAAATCAAATAAAAAAATAAATGAAAAGCAAGTGGTTCACACTAAGCCAATAATAAAAGAATTGAAAAGGTTTGGCGAGCAGCTGTTGAAAGAATCTAAAGTTAGGTTCAAAAATAGATCTTTCTATGAAGATGTGAACTATTTTACTTTAGAGTCAACTCTATGTACTTTTAAATCTTGGTTTAGAATTAATAGGAGATATCCTAATGTATATAATGATATGATGTTTAATAGAATTAAAAAAGCTGAAAAAAGCTGGGGAAATAAATTTGATATTTTATGGAAAATTAGAGAAGAGAATTTACCTGGTTATTTATTGAAAGAAAAAAATATTAATGACCCTGGCTTTAGCAAGGTAAAGCAAAACTGGTTTAGAAATACAGGAGAGGTTATAATGATGGATAAAGAATTTAAATATTTTAAAAATAATTTTAACAAAGAGCATCAAGAGAAATTATGCTTAAATTAAATTTAATAGGTGGTGAACCTTGTACTGGAAAGTCTACGATTGTTAAGTATATTAAAAATTGCAAAGAAGTAGATATAGAATTTAAATATAAAAAAATCGTTAGAGGTTATTACTCTAAAGATAATACTTACTGTATAATTGGTGTCTATGAAGGTGGAATATTTGATGGTACTGACAGATTAAGTATGTCAGTCCAGCCAGTTTTAATTGAATGGATTAAAGAAAATAAAAATAATTATAAAAATGTTTATCTTGAAGGTGATAGAGTTTTTAAAAGTTCTTTTATTGATTCTTGTAGACAAATATTAGGAGAAATAAATATAATTATAATAAAAACAACTGAAACAAATAAAAAAGAACGACATAAAAAAAGAAAAGATAACCAGTCTGAAAAGTGGTTAAAGTCTAAAAGAACTTCAGTTTATAATATAGAAAACAAATATAAAACAATAATATTTAATAACAATTCGCCAGTAGATAAGTATGAAATAGGAAATAGTTTGCTTTCTAAATCTGTTTTTGATAATTACAATGAACCAATTCAAAAAAATTTATTTGACATAAACCCTGAGGATGCTGCCAAATTTTAAAAAGGAATATTCATGCCAGAACCAAGCCACAACCCTTGCCCAATGTGCGGACATTCGGACGACCAAGAACAGGAATATTATATACAAGATAAATTACAAAGGGCTATTGATAACCTTAAATTCTTAAATTTAGGATTTTCAATGGCTTTTTTTATGACTGAGTATGAAGAAAAAGTGTTTTATCATCGGCAAATTAGAAAATGTAAATTTAAAGAAATTGCCAAGCTGTTAAATAAATCAGAAGGTTCTGTTAAGATGGCATGGAAACGCTGTAAACTGCGTAGTGATAAGGCTTTAGCAGATTCTACCTTGTAAAAAGTTTACTTTTTGCCTTATATATGAGGGGTATTTATACCTTACTCGTGAAAAAATAATGATAAAAAGCACGAAAGACAGAAAAAATAATGCCTTTGCATGATGTAAAATGCTCTAAATGTGGCCACATTCAGGAGCTTTTCTTCCAGCCTGGAGATAGGCCTTCAACTTATGCTTGCGATTGTTGCGACAGGGTTCAAGGTTTTAAACCCTTATTAAGTTCTCCAAGAATTGTAATGGCTGGGGAAAGGCCTGTTGAAGCGGAATTAGAAAAATCTGCAGCTGATGGTTTATTTTAAATGCCTAATAAGGCAGCGAAAATGCGGAAACGGAAAAAAAGATTGTTAAATGTAAAGCTAAAAAGTCAAGGGCGAACTGCTAATCAATACAAAAAATATATAGAAAAACAAAAGGAAAGGGGCGATCGTGGTTTATTTTAAAAGAAAAGATGGCTCAGTATTTGGTAAAGAAAACCCATCTAAAGAACAAATGGAAGCTTATAAAAAAGATGGTTGCAAAGTTTGCGATGCTGAAGGAAAACCTGTAAGAGCCAGTAAAAAGAAAGAAAATTAAATGCCTAAAGGAAAAGGAACTTACGGAAAGAAGGTTGGGAGGCCGAAGAAAAAAGGTGTCGGGAAATCGAAAAAGAAAAAGCGATAGCATTGAACTGTGAGTTGGTAGGCTTAAAAAATTTAAAGGTATCACATAACTGGCGATTAGAATTTGATGTATATGAAGTTGAACAGGAAAAAGTGAAAGAGTTAATAGATCTAATTCAAAAACCAGTTGCGATTGGAATTGTTCCTTTAGAGGAATAAAATAACATAGTAATAACATGCCTTTTGAAAAAGGAAATAAAATTGGAAATAGATTCAAGCCTGGTGAGGTTAATAACCCTAATGGTAGAAGGAACGCAGCCAGGGATATTTTAAATAAGATTCTTGATACTGAAGTTGATGAAAAGACTAAGCGAGAAAAGCTATTAGACAAATTAGTCAGTATGGCTAATCATGGAAATTTGAACGCTATAAAAGAAATTTTAGACCGTACAGAAGGTAAGTCAACTGAATATATTATTACTGAAGAAGTGAAACCGATACGAGTTTTAGAATTTGATGACGATATATTAGATGAAAAAGAAGGGGCTTAAAAGCCCCATATATGGGTATAAATATAAAGTTAAAGACAAAGTTAAAGACAAAGTTAAATGAAAAGATAAATGTAAATGGATGAATCTGATTTTAACAAAAGAGAGGAAAGAGGTTTTAAAACATCCAGCCAGGTTCAAAGTAATTACGGCAGGGCGAAGATTCGGAAAGTCGGTACTGGGGTTGATGTTTCTTTTAAAGGGGGAAATGTTGCAGGGCGAAAATCGTTGGTATATAACACCGACTTACAGGCAAGGCAAACTAACAGTATGGCCAATGCTAAAGTCAATTATAAGAAACCAACCAGATTGGAAAATCAACGAGACGGAATTGAGTTGTACTCGATCAGGTGCCACGATTGCGATTAAAGGTTCAGATGCAAGCGACAGCCTTAGAGGTGCAGAATTGAACAGGTGCGTTTTAGATGAATATGCTTACCAAAAATCTGGAGTGTTTGAGGAAGTTATCTACCCGATGCTTACAACCACGCAAGGAAAAGCCCTGTTGATCGGCACTCCAGATGGGTTCAGTAGCAATAATTTTTATGATTATTTTTTAAAAGGGCAAGGGGAAGACCCCCAATGGAAGTCTTGGCAATATAGGACTATTGATGGCGGTTTTGTAGATGAAAAAGAATTAGACCTTGCAAAAAGCAATTTAGATGAAAGGGCTTATCGCCAAGAATTTATGGCAAGCTTTGAGACTGCCGCCAATCGTGCGGCCTGGGCTTTTAATAGAGATGAGCATGTTAAAACAGCAGATGAAAACAGTTCTTATTGGGCAATCGGAATTGATTTTAATGTAGATTATATGAGTGCGGTTTTGGCTAATATTTATGGAGATGGTACTGTTCATTATGTAGATGAAATAAGGCAGCATAATAGTTCAACAGAAATGATATGTAAAGAAATGAAAAAGAAATGGCCAAAAGCCAAAGAGTGTTACCCAGACCCTGCAGGTTCAGCAAGAAGCACGACTTCACATCGCAGTGATCATCAAATTTTAAAAGATTATGGATATTCAGTTTATGCAAGGAAAGCCCACCCAAGCCATAGGGATAGGTTGAATGCCCTTAACAGAAAATTAAAGGATGCTAATGGTAAAATAAAAATGACCATAGATCCTAAGTGTACATATTTAATAAAAGATTTAGAACAAGTTCAGCGAGATAGAAAAGGAGGCATTGATAAGGCTAATATTGAATTGACGCATAGCCTTGATGCCTGCAGTTATTTAATAGAATATAAATGGCCCATAGTTCAAAGAATAGCAACATCAATCCAATGGTAAAAGAACTATGATAGTAGAATCAAAAGATTTTGTAAGAAGTGGATTAAAGGACTTTTTATCCGATATTACAACTGACAGTATAGAGGAAAGATACAGATCCCTTTCTTATTATGAGGGGATGCAGGGAGAAATGGAATCAGACTTGGGCAAATATTTTCCCATAAAGTCTTTAGAAGTTCCATTAATTGTACAAAACATTACATCTAAATTGGTTAATGCCAGGGCTATTGGTTATAAAACACCACCAGTTCGGACTAATGAAAAGTATTTAGAAAATGTAAAAAACTTAGACCAAGCAATGCTAACTGCTGAACGCTTAACTTATTTATTGGGTTCACATTTAATTCGCAGCAGGTTTAATGAAGAAACAAATGTTCTTGAATACGACCAGATAATTGAATTTGAACCTATATTTGAATCAAGAGCAAGAAAACCTTTTGCTTATGTTTACCCAATTTATAATCATGGCCAGTCAAGGGAAAATGAAGTTGTATATGCTTATTGGTCTGCTGATGAACATTTTTTAGTACATCAAAACGGAACGATTGAATCGGTCAATGAAGGGAATATTAATCCCTATGGAATTTTACCTTTTACTGTCTGCCATAGGCATCCCTATACAACTGATTTTATTCGCAATGGGGCAAGCGATATTATAAATGCCAATTTAATGATTAATCTTTTGATGACCGAATTAGGCTTGGCTATGAGATTACAAGCTTTAGGTCAGCCAGTTATTTCAGGAATAGATAATGCAAATCAAGTTTCTTTGGGAGTGGACAAGCCGATGGTTCTGCCAGAGGGTGCATCATTTCAATTTGTTAGCCCTGGAGCAAATATTGATTCTTACATCAACGCAGTTAGGTTCTATGTTGATTCGGTTGCTTACAATAATAATCTTAAAGTCAAATGGTCAGTAGGTCGTGAGGCTTTTGTAAGTGGCGAGGCTTTAAAAATGGCTGAAATAGATCTAACCGAAGCTGTTATGTCAGATTATCAAATGATATGGCGAGGGGTAGAGAATAAAAGATTTGAAGTTGATAGGGTTATTTTAGATGCTCACAATATCAGGGTTCCAGATGAATTCAGCGTAGATTTTAGCGAACCAAGATTCCCTTTAACTGCTCAAGAAGAAAGAGAACAATGGGCTTGGGAATGGGATAACAATTTATCAACAACCAAAGATTGGTTGAGGAAATATAATCCAGATTTAACTGATGACGAATTAGATGAAATGGTTGCTGAGATAGTTCCTGAACAACCAGAAGCACCAGCAACGTTAGGTAGTTTATTGGGTGAATAATGGCATATAGTTCAGATACATTTGCAAATAAATATGAGGCGGCATTATATAAGATTGCCAGTTTATACCAAAGAACAGTTGATTCTAATGCTGCAACAAATGAATTATTATCAGCAATAGGCAATATTGACTTTAAAAATTTATTTGAAAATGAGCTTGGCTTTAGCAAAGAATTGGATAATGTTGCGTTGTCATATTTAGATGCATTAAGAAATATGGATGGATTTGCTGACGTAGATGAAACTGTACTAAGGGCTTTAGTTGAAAGTGATTTAAATATTTATAGATCAAAGTTCAATGATACTTATGTTCACATGAAAAGTTTATTTACAGAATCAGTTATTAATGGTTTGCCAAGAGAAGCTTTTGTAGACGCTTTAACCAAAGGGCAACTTGGCGTTTTATCGCCAACTCAGGCCAAGTCTCTTTATACTGATTCAATAGCAAAATTTAATAGAGCAGTAATTAAACAAATGGCGAAAAATGCTCCAGATAATTTAATGTATGTTTTTACAGGCCCAGTAGATAACAGGACTTCAGATGTATGTTTGCAAATTTTAGCAGCTGGGCCAATGACATTAAAGCAAATTGACAATAATTTTCCTGGAACATTTTTAAACGGAGGGCATTTTAATTGCCGACATCAGTTTAGAAGATATACAAGCAAAGAAATGTACAAGGCGAATATAATTGAAAAGCAGTTTGATGAACGAGATCTAACTCAAAGAACGAGTTTATAATGGCAAAGATAAAACCATTAAATAAAACATTTGATATTAAATTAAAAACTTTTGAAGATCTTGCAGATGCTTCAGCAAATGAAGTTATAGACCAAGTGAGGAATAAAAAAGCTATTAAAGGCAAATATTCCCCAGGTTATGCGGCATATAAAAAGAAATTTGGTTATGCTTCTAAGGAAACAGGGTATATTGATTTGACTTTTGATGGTACAACTTTAGATAGTTATATGAGAATACCAAGCGAATCAAATAACGATAAACAAGTTGTGGGGTTTTCTAATAAAGAAGCAGCGAATGTTGCTGCTGGCTGGGCAAAGAAAAAATATAATTTATTCACAACAAAAATTTTAAAAGCTATTGAAAAAATTATTGATAGCAATATTGATAAGAAATTAAAAAAGAATTTTGACCAGGCTTCTGGTCGAATAACCATAACAATATGAAACTCACAAAAGAGGAAATAAATGTCTGAACAAGAAGTCAAAGCTAAAGACGTTAAAAACGAGCAAGTCGCAAATCAGGACGTAAAAACTGAATCCGTATCAAGTAACGAAAAAACTGAAGATTATAGTGTTCCAGGATATCGTTTTAAAGAACTTAACGAAACTAAGAAAAACCTTGAATCTAAAGTATCAGAATTGGAAGCTAAAATTAAAGAAAGAGAAGTTAAGGAAGCTGAAGAAAGAGAAGAATACAGATCTCTTTATGAAGAAGCCAAAGCTGATCGTGATAATTTTAAAGCCGATGCTGAGAAGTTCTACTCAATAGAACAATCAAGGAAAGACAGGTTGTTGGAATCATTCCCTGAAACTCTCAGAGAAAAAATTTCAAAGTTAGATTCTGAAACCCTGGAAGAAATGAAAACCGAATTTACAAACAAAGTTCCTCAAGTAGATAATAGTGGTGGAGGCGTTTCAGGTGGAAAAAGTTTGGAATGGTCTAAGTTACCCCCAAACGAAAGAAAGAAACACTTTGCCGATATTATGAGGAAGAATAATTAAGGAGTCTTAAATGGCTAACGTAACTCCCACAACTGCTGCGAAGTTTATTCCAGAAGTTTGGAAAGATGCTATTCTTGATTATGCTGAAAGGGCTTTTCGTATAAGAAACCAGGTTACGAATGTATCTGATCTTGTTTCTGGTGATACTGTTCATGTCCCAAGAGTTTCAGAAGAAACTGCTGCTGCAAAATCAGCAGGAACTGCTGTAACTTATTCAGCTAATACTGATGGCGAAGCCTCAATCTCAATAGACCAACATGCCTACGAAGCAAAGAGAATCGATGATATCGTTCGTGTGCAAAGTTCATACGATTTATTTTCTCTCTATGCAAGATCTATGGGTTATGGCCTGGCAAAAAAGGTTGAGAATTATTTGGCAGTTGATATAATTCAATCTGCTACTGCAAACGATGTTACTCTGTCCGCAGATAACACATTCACAACTGCTCTTGTCCGTTCAGGAATGCAGAAACTACTCGACATTGGTGTTGATTATACTGATGGAGATACGCATTTTTATGCTTCTCCAGCAGGATATATGTCACTAATGAGTCTTGGCGAATTTTCTGATTTCCAAGAACGTGGCCCTGAAGCTGGTGGTGGTGCAGGCCCAAATGTTACTGGTCAACTCGGTTCCATTTATGGAATGCCAGTTTATACCAGTACTGATTGGGAT
>VTLG01001525.1_pt1 | contig 10994 bp, 11 predicted proteins | sample 4694571 | NCBI WGS metagenome assembly VTLG01 (sample SAMN12604809, study PRJNA352737) | marine metagenome | biome: ENVO:00000447; feature: ENVO:00000209|ENVO:00000569|ENVO:01000036; material: ENVO:00002151; isolation source: viral sequences binned using virsorter ... | reverse complement strand
TCTGGTTAGAGACTAAAATTTTCCAGTTGTCCTTCTGGTCGGTGAGCTTGCCTGTGGATTCCTTTAACAGATCGTCGATTTGTTCGGACTTGAGGTATTTCGAGAGGATCTGTTTGTGTTTAGCGATGGTCTCATCGGCATTTTTAAAGTGAGCTTTTACTGTTTGCCATGCGTTTATATCTGCAAGGTCGTCAATAGGTTCTACCGCTTTTGATACGTCCTCGATGGCGGTCTTTTTGGCTACGTTGTCCTTTTTCTTAGCCTCGGCGGTTGCCTTCTTTTTGGCCGAGTAGACTTGCCACTTTGCCATGACCTTTTCGTTGAGTTCCTCGAGAACAGATTTGTTGGTCGAGGTCATCTTGGTGATCTTGTCGCCCTTGGTCATCCACTGCCACTTGTTGATCCCTCCCGGGCCTTTGGCGATATCGTTCAGTTGGGCGTCGGTGTAGTTGTCCTCGAGGAATTTGACGAACGCCTTGCGTTTGATGGTGAGTCCATCTACTGCATCAGATAAATTGTCAAGTGTGTTATCAACCCCGGCATCGATCGCCTCTTTCTGAGCCTTAATTAGCCCCTCTTGGGCGTCTTTGTAGTTCTTGAGCCATAGTGGATACTCTGTTGCATCCGTAGGCACCTTGAGGTCATCTACGATCTTATCGAGTGTGGCCTGATAGATGGGGATGGCTTTGGCTTGGGCAATCGAGGACGCTACCTCGGCTGATATGATCCCTGCATCCATCGCGAGGTCTGGATGTTTGGCGTAGAGTTCCTCGATCGTGTAGAGTCGACCTTTGGGTGTTGCAAATTTGGTGACGTCGTCGAGTCCAGATGCAAACAGCTTGTATCGCGTCGGCCCGAGCACATCGATCTGAGTTTTCTTGGTCTGCTTTTTAAACCAATCGCGATACGTTAATCCCGCGGGAACCTGTCCGTTCATCGATGCCCGGGTTCCCGGGGGAGCTTCTTTGAGGTTTACTCCGAGCTCTTTCCAAGATTTAGTCACCGGGACGATCGTGGTTCGACAGTTAAAGTGGAACGGAGGATGCGGATGAGGCTCCCCAAAATCGTAGACCTTGCCGTCTTTCTCTCTGCATATAGCACTAGTACGAGTATCGAGGGTAGCGACGATCTCGTAGCCCTTTACGACGTTGGATCCTCGCATGGTCTCCATCGCGGATGTCGTCGATACATGATTAACCGCGGTTCGGACGACGGCCTCGGCTCTGTGATGGCTCTTAGCGAACACGCCCTTGGGATTAGTTAGTCGACTCATAATCTCGGGAGTTGTTTCGCCCTGTATTAATCCCTGTCGAACCGCTCGGGTGATCTGGTTACGCTCATCAGTGCCGGTCTTGCTCCACCAATCCGACATCACCGCTCCCTCGAACGGTCGACTTGTAACGATAGTCCGTAATCGATTAGGGGAGGGCATCACCGTGTTGACATCGATGGGTAGGACGGCCTCTAATTCCTTGGCGATGTATTTGGACTCACCTCGCGATAGAGCTATCAGTTGCGGTTTGAGTCGATCGTTGTAGACCGACGAGTATTTGTTATCGATGATCTCTCCGAACCCTGCGGTGATCGATGCGAGACGTTTGGTTGTAAGCGGTCCCGTATCGATGCCCAATTTTTGAGCCTTAACCAACCTCGATGCTAACTTTCCGAGTAGCTCTTCTTCGGCTACGACGAGCTCCTTGATAATTTTTTCTGCGGTTCCTTTGCCGAATTGCTCGATATAGATCTGATGTTTAATGGCTCGGTCGAGTAACTGGTCGTTGACCGAATCCGCGACGGCCTGTTTTGCAATTTCTGTCATGTTGTGGTCCTTACAAATACCGGGGTTCGATCAACAAATCCACCGCCAACCATGTTATACTCAACCCACTCTACGGCCTCGTGATGGGGGAATCCGTATTCATCGACATATATCTGGATAATCTTATCGTAGTCGTACGCGATGACAGGATCCTCACCATATCTGCGAGAGACTCCGAGGATGGCGTCATCCAGACCCGTGAGTGCATACGCCCCTTCTATCTCATCTCCGAGCATATCGATGATACTCGGATTGGATTCCGCTTTCATTATCCGACCGCCTCGAGGATCGGAGCCTCGTCAGTAGTTACGCCCTCCATGACATCGTCAATATCCATGTCCTCGGAGTAGAGTCCTCGACGTTTGCGTTCCCAGAGATACGTCCGTTGATCGATCGCTCCCAGTTTGTAGTCCTCGCGGATCTCTTGTAGCTCTTTTTCTACACCAAAGACAAATCCAAAGTCTTGAGAGATCTTTACCTCGGGAGCCTCCATGTTTAATCCCTGCCATCGGGACGCTAACTCCAACGCACTGGACATACCGCGTTCCAGTAGCATCACATATGCCTCGAGGTCTGAGACGTTCTGAGCGGCATCTACGGCGATCTGAGTAGCGGTTGGATTACCCGATTGTCGCTGTAGTGGTTGCATCGCCATGGCCTCCATCTGTTCGACCAGATCCATGAGCGATTCGCGTCCAACTCGCACCGCATCGCCGGAGGTCTCGACCATCTTGATATCCGATTCCGAGTTACGATTCCCGAATAGCTTATAGGGTCCGACTTCGACGGCTGCGATGTCCTCGTCAGCAAATCCCTTGAAAAACAGCATCGGGATCCTCGCGACCTTTTCGATCTGGTCTTGATCCGATTGCTGTTGCCAGTGTTTGGCGTTAAGAAAAGCAAGTCCCTCGAGTGGGGGATAGGATTGGAGCAGTCCGTGCCTGTTCGCATACACCGTGACGAGCGGTATCTCTCCCAGGGTGTTGGGAAAAGGTTCATCGACCATAAACCACTCATCGCCGTCGTCGTTCTCTTTCCAGACCTGTATCTCTTCGTTTGTCCAGACGATGACGTAGTTGCAATCGATCTCTCCATACGGATTGTCGGGGTCGGGCTCCGTGGTCGTGAACCGTATGCGGACTTGGGTGAGGATCTCCCTGCCTCCGACGCGACTACCTCGCCATCCTATTACGTCCTCTGGTGACACGCGGACAAAATAGGATCGGATACCCATCTGTTGTTCATCGGCCATCGTGAGAGGGCGTCCGAGTAGCTCCTGTAGCACATACGTGTTCGGGTATTCACAAAGGATGTGGCATTTGCCGTAGACGAGCATGTCGCGGAGTAGCTCTCTGCCAAACGCGGTCGCGTCGGTCCCTGCCAGATCTACGTCCTTGATAAACTCCTCATAGAACGGGTTGGATCCGCTACCCAACTGGACGGGTTGACCGAACGGACGTCCCGACATACTGTCCACCGCTTGCTTGTACGCATCGAAAAGCACTGATGTGGCGAGTCGGTCTCTGTATCGGTCGTTGGTCTCCCGGGACATCTGGGGTAGGTACTGTTGAGCGGACTCACGCATCCCGAGAGTCCCTTCCATTAGGGTAGCGGGTAAATCAAATCGATCCTTCATGTCGTTATAGGCTCCGACCGGGGTGTTGACGTTTACCTCTCCCGTCTCGTTGCGGTTTAACCGGGGACCGAGTAGTTGTGTGCCGTAGCGATTGTTTCCCATCTGTTTGCTCCTACGCAAATACGCCAACATATGAGTCGGCGTAGGGTTTGGTTTCTAGTGCGTCTATAAGTGTGTCCGCTCGCGTCGTAGGGGGGGTGCGATGAGAAAGATGCGGACTATCCCCCCATTAACGGCTCGAGGGATGGAGGATTGATCTCAACGAGCCTTTATCTCTGTAATTGCATATCCAAACTGAGCCTCGAAGTGTTTGGCCTTCCATCGGTAGAGGGGCGTCTTAAAACCTTTGACGTCCTCGACGACCACTTTGTCGTCGCGTTTGTAAACGAAGTCGGCCAGATATTTCCCGATGACCTTTGTGCCGACTTTGAGGGTGAACGGAACCTGTTTGTTTAGTCCTTTGATCTTCTTTGCTCGCTCGAGCAGTTTGAGCTCTGTGTATCGTTTGGCCTCGGCTTGGCTATCAAATCGTTGGTCGCCGACTAAAGTTTTTTTCGCACCGTATTTGTTGTAGTTGTGTCTGCTTACCATGATCCACTCCTCGTATGTAGGGGATACGTTCCACATTCTATACCCATGCCATGTCTCCCACGGTTACTCGATCTCCCGACGTGACAGGCCACTGTTCTGCGATGTAGTAGCCAAGGGCGTCCGATATGTGTGTAAGTTGCGGGTCATTCTTTTTGTCGAGCTCTCCGGCACCTCCCTCGATAAGTCTTACGCCCTCCAGATCCGCGACGACGTGAGGGGCTGTTGATGGGTCGACCATCATACGGATCGCACCGTCGCCCGCCTTCATTCTGGTGTTCATTGCGTTTACCCGGGACCGTTGCGTCGGGTTGGACTTTGGGTATCGCATCGCGAGCCTCCCTTTGAACGGCCCTCGGAGTCCCTGTTCGATGATGTCCCAATCCGATCCCATGGTTTGGCTCGTTCCCCGGGCTCCTCCCGAGGCATCACCATGGCAAACCACATGTCCTCGATGTCCCGACCAATCCTCGATGATCTTATTGACGACGATGTTGGTGTTGGAGTTGTCTGGGATCCATATCTCGTCGATCACCGCGGTTCCCTCGGCACCATTAGGAAGGATCATCTCTTGACATACCGCGACGACCTGTGGTGATACGTTAAAGTCGAAACAGAGAATCAGGTCGTGATCCATGTCGTATTTGTCGCGGAGTGGAGCACAATGAGACTCCTCAGAGAACGCATAGTAGGCTCGTCCCGAGAAGTTGATAAAACTTGCCTCGTATTCCTGTCGAAAGACCATCGGATCCAGATCTCGACGTGCGTTCTCGATCTCGGTTTTTGGGAGGATGTCCGCACTAGTCCACGTAAATCCCGCCCACTCGGAATCGCGTCCGTTTTCGCCCTGTGATGCCCGGGCATTACGCCAGAGGTCGTAGTAGTGGTTTCTACCTTCTGGGACGCCAATCATTACGCACCATCCCTGTCGATCGGACAAAGCAGGTCGGACGTGAGCTTGCCATGCGTTGGGTTTCATGTTGGCATACTCATCGAGGACGCCTCCGTCCCAGGGCGTTCCCTCGATACGCTCTGGCTTGTCCATCCCGACGACGGATATCGATGCACCGTTGACCAGATCAATCACCAGTTCGGTCTCCGAGGGGCGTCCTTTGATAAAGTCCCGGGGAACCATCGCTTTGAGGTCGTCCCAATAAATTCGCTTGGCCTGATCCCGGGTCGGTGCAGCACAAAAGAATCTCGGACGTTGGAACCTCGTCCCTGCAAGAGCTTTTACGATTACCTTACGTTTTGCGAGCTCGGTTTTACCCGACCGTCGCCCTGCGGGATTAACCACAAATCGAGCCGAGGTGTTGTAGCATAATCGCTGTAGGTTATGTGGCCTCATGGGCGTCCATCTATCCGTCAGTGTCGTCACCATTATCCGCTACCGTGAGAGTGTTCATCGCATCCATCGCCGATCGTATCTGTTGTGCAAACTCATCGGGCGAGGATAAGTCTGTGTTTTGTAGTAATTCGGCTCTAATCCGCTCGAGGTTGCCGATCCGTGCCAGACAACGGTCGATAGCCCCATCCACATCGGGACGGCGTCGTATGACCTCGTTGGAGGCGTTAGCTCCACCGTTGCCTCCCTGCTGTTTCTGTCTTATCTCCGAGACCTCGAACCCTGCGGTGTTGTTAGGGTTGTTTGGATCTGCATCGATCAGTTGTTTGGCTTTGAGTCCACGCATAAGTCGGATCCTCGCGACCTTGAGCTCTTGATCGAGGTTGCCAATCGGGATCGATTCATACATCTCGAGCTCCTCGTCGGTGAGCACATTTGAATACATCCCATGGGTCATCGTCGCGGTTACGCCTCCATGTAACTGGCATCGATTGCGATTCCGTAGCGGTTGCCGTCGACAGGGCGATCCGTTGCGTGTTTTTGCCCCACATATCCCTCTAATCACCGGGGTTCGCGTTTTCGGGGGGGTCTTTTTTTCTGACATGGTGAACCTCAGTAGCTCCAGATGGTCGGTCTTGGGACATGAAAATCATCTACATCCGTGATCGTATCGAGGTGGATAAACCGTCCGTCTCCCTTTTGTTTGATGCCGATTCCAGTGAATCCCTGCCGTAGAGCCTCCCGTAATACGTTGTAGGCGAGCTCGCGGTCACAAGCGATGTCGATAGCCTTACCTGTAGTGTGAGCTCCACCGCGTCCGTTCTGCTCGATTTTAGCGGATTCGATAGGGTGAGATTCGTGTCGATATCCACTGGTGATTGTTAGTCCACGTCCAATCGTCTCACGTAAACTTTGTAAGGCGTCCATCATGTCCTCGTCGATGTCACAAAGTCCCGAGTGTTTGCACTTGAGCTCGTTGTAGGAAAAATTGGGCCATCGATCTGAGGGCCATGTATTGCTTGCATATTTAGCCATAAGATTTCTCTGTTTCTAGTTGTTTTTGGGCGTAAATGAACGATTCGATGAACGCAACAGCTTGCCCGACGACGATCGAGTTACCATATCCACGCAATCGTCCCACTCTTTCGGAACTCCCATTAACCAACGGCTCAGTCCCGGGTTCAATCGGTCGCCAGTTCCCGTCTCTACAGTAGACCCAATCACAAGGATCATATCTGCCGTTACACGGGCCGGGCCTTCGGTCACTTCTGCCATCGTTTTCGGTATTGGTTTTGGTAGAACGGTCTGCACTGGATCCCAATGAGTTGAGACGGCCGCTGTTGCCATCGCGTTCGACGAGTGAATTCCTCGAGGATTGGTCTCCATGTTTCCCGCTCCCGTAGCTTGGGCTGTTGGGCTCGGCCATGCGGAGCGATTCGGCCATGCCGTCAGAGCTACGATCCTCGGTATACTGTCGAGTCTCAGTTTTCCGTTTTTCCGAACCATTGAGCTCGTCGTGAACAGGAACTTGCCCGTGTCCTTGTAGTCTCGGGTTACCGGGCTCGGCCATGCCGTCATCGAGGCTTGTGCCATTATGTTGAGTCCCGCTGTTTTGGCTTGGAACCGTACTATCTGTCGATTGGCCTCCTTCCAAAAGGCGTTCCCCACACTCGTCGATGATCCCCCACATATTGGACTCTGCCATCCCGTTAGGTTCGGCCATTTCGATAGTTGAGATTGGGTGACCAGGGTCATCCCGAATCGAGTTCCCGTCGTTTTCGATATCCGATGTGCCTTGCCCGTCGTATCCATCGTGATCGAGTGAGCTCCTCGATGTCCGTCCATCGCCCCGGGAGAGTTCCAGTTCGCTTGTAGCGTCTTCGGCAAACCAGTAGAGGCGTTGTCGCATGTGCGGGGAACCTGCGAGGCCACAAGCCGGGAAAACTGCCAACCCCGAGGCAAAGTCAATGTGCTCCAACGATATCTGTATAGAGTCGAACCATTTATACGATGCAGTTGTCGCAACTTGTTCCCCAAGTAATACTGGAGGTCGGCACTCCTTGATAAGATTGTACGCGTACGGGTACAGGTGCCGAGGATCATCACACTCGAGGCGTTGTCCGGCGATGGAGAATGGTTGACAGGGGAGGCTTGCCGTCCACACTTTTCGGTCGTCGGGCCATCCCGCAAGGCGTAGCGAATAACTCCACGTTCCGATCCCTGCAAAAAGATGCACTTGGTCAAATCCCATGAGGTCTTTCGGATCCACGTCCTGTATGTCTCGGGAATCCACCTCGCCGTCACAAATAAGTCCTTCTCTGCAAAGGATCTTGAGCCACTCGGAGGCAAAAGGGTCGTGTTCGTTGTAATACGCGACCATATCATCCATCCACCTTAGACGTGAAGGGCTCGTCTGTGTTGCAGTTGATTGCTATTTGTCCAGTAGCGTCTTGCCATCGTTTGATGATGACGTCACAATAACCCGGATCGATCTCCATGCCGTAACAGATCCGATTCGTTTTCTCGGAGGCGATCAGTGTGGTTCCAGATCCAAGGAAAGGATCGTACACGATATCTTTCGGTTTGGAAAAATCCTCGAGGATCTGCGATATCAGTTTGACGGGTTTTTGAGTAGGGTGGACACGCTCTCCGCTTTCTCCCTCGCGGATCATCCCATGCCATGTTACTCGATAGATACTGATGCCCGTTTTGGATCCACTAGTCCACGCCAGTTCGGCATCGCCATACTCAATACCCTCGGGGCGTCCTTTGTCCCAGACGATCCACTGGCCGTTGAGCGGTAATTTATCGTGGAAGTAGTTGGCTCCGAAGATTACTCCCTGATCGGTCGCCATAAAAATACAGGCGGGATCGAAAAGCTCGTCGTCGCCATGAACGGGTCGGTATTCTTTGTTTTTTGCCATCCGATCTTGTCCGAGTTTTCCGTCTTTAGGAACAACAGAGACTCCGTAGGGTGGATCGGTGACAAAGAGGTTCGCGTTTTTTTTGGAAATTAACTGATCCAGGTGGTCGGCGTTTTTTGCGTCGCCACACATAAGTCGATGGTTCCCAAGTAACCAGATGTCTCCCGGGGAGGTTATTGGGTCGTTCGGAGGCTCGGATGTTTCGTCTAAATCTTCGGCCAGTTCAATCGGGTCGGCATAATGCTCAAGTAGGAACGATTCATAATCGAAATTGGGTAGATCGATCGTCGGTAGATCTGGGAGCTCGAGCTCGTAATGGCTCGCCAGTTCAAATAATCCTTGTCCATCGACGCGACCGTAGCTCGATGCGATATGTAATAAGAGCCTTGCAGCCTCTTTTTCTGTTGTAGCCTTGATGCGAACAACGGGAATTCCCTCGGGAAACGTCCATCCCTCCCGTTCAATCACCCGGAGACGTTGATGTCCATCGAGGATTTTATTTTTCCAGACAAAGATCGGGGCGACAAATCCCTCGTTCTTAATCGAGTCGCGGAGCCGTTCGTAGTTTTCCTCGGATAGTGTTTTGAGATCTCGTTGGAACGGTTGCAAATCGCCCAGGGGAATCATCTCGCAATTATCGACCTTGACGTCAATCATGCGACCATCCTCTCGCGGAGTTCTTCGGCTAAAACCGCCTTAACTACCAGAAGGGCGTAGTCAAAAACAAAGTCCTCGCTCGAAATCCAATCGGCCTGTTCTTCGATATCATCCGATGCGGGCTCTACCACAATCGCGGGAGCCGTTACCATTTCAAGGAAATGCAAATCGTTGCGGTTACTGGAACCCGATCCGATCGCACCGCCATGTTCCCATGGTAGGAAATCGAGTCCCCGGGCGACGGCCTCGGCCCATCGTCGGGATCCGTCGGACGACATATCCTTATCGGGATCGTCCCAATAATAGACGGCCGGTCCTTTGTTGCGAGCCAGATGGAGTTCGATCGCCAGATCTACGTTGGATCGGTTGAACAGAGATTGTTTATTGGTGAGAGCTACAGACTCGAATCGTTCATACGTCGCGGTGTACGGAGCAACAACTTCGTGTCCGCAAGCCTTGAGCATATTAAACGCAACATCGCAAACTTCTTTACAACGGCTCCACTCACGCCAATCGTCACATCGGCGAGAATGACCCGCGGAAATACCGATCCGCATATGTCACCTTGTCCCTGTCGTTTACCTAATACGTAAGATACTGAGAGGGGATAGTGGACTCTGTCAAGGATTAATTTGCTGTTGAGGCGTCAAATAGGGCGATGAACAACGAAATAGTCACCAAACGCCCATTCGACGATGGGACCGATGTTCGTTTCTTCGGAGAGGGTGATAATAAAACCGCCCCTCAAGACGATGTATCCCAATCGATTCCTGAGAGGCGGTATGATATCGACGATGTTGTCGCGGTAGAGGTAGACAACATGACCGTCGGATTTTTCGACCATCATTTAGAACGTGATACTCCACCGACGGATGGGTTCCTCGTTGTGCATTTCCAGAGCCTCGGCCTCGAGCTCGTCCCAGTGATCTCGGTTTGAAGATTCCTTAACATCGGGATACGGATTTTTTCGTCGTGACCATTTGCCGTTACTGGTCTGGATGCCCTCGTCTTGGAACCCACTGGCTTTGTAGCTTGTCCCATGTTCATGGTCTAAGGTGTAGGATATGAGTCGGGTATATCCCTGATCTTTGGCTACGCGAGCACATCGACCGATCAGCATCGATGCGGAGTTCTTTGGCAATCGATCCATGAGAGCGACCCGAGTTAATTCAAGGGTGTATCCATCGTCCATATGACGCGAGACGGGTCGTCCGACTGTAGCGACTCCGATAATGCCATACCGATCCCATAACTCAAGACCAAATTTCCAAGAGGTTGGGGGACGAGAGTGGCGATGGAAATGATGGATGAAAACTTGAGCGACATACAATTTGTGAGCGGGGCGTATACATAGCTCGCCAAAGGTCTGGATGTTTCTCCCTAAGTTCCTCATATGCAATGCGAAATAATCTTCTCGCGAGGCGTCCTTAATCGCGTCCTCATCCCATACGATTCCGCGAGGGTATTCGTTCATGGCCTTGAGGGTTTGGGCGTTGTAGGCTCCACCGAGACTGTGTCGGAGCATAACAGCATCATAGCTGTCGTTGATGTTGGCTTTAAGGCTTGTCATTTTTCAATTTTTCCCATAGCTCTACATTCGGGGCAATCGACCAACATATCGCTTGCTCTCCGTCCTGATTTTCTACTGCTATTAAATCTATTGTTTCGGCTTGCCGAACATTCGTTGCCGTGAGGGCATTTGTGTTTTTTGGTTCGATAGCCTTTGTCTCCGTGCATAACCATTATTTTCTGTACTCCGTTAAGCAGTAAACCTTTTTTTCTTGATCGTTCATACATTGGAACGGTTTTTTTGCAACAAGGGCATTCAATCCAAAAATTTCCAGTTGTTGGATCAAATTCGCCTTTTTTCCAACGGAGGTCTTTTTCTGCTACATAGATTTTTTGTTGTGTCATTTAGTCCACCGCTCCTTCCTCGATCAGCACCGCGGTGCCGACGATCACGCCAGAGAATCCACCAGAGATGCCTTGGACGTAGGGTCCGAGGTTGACGTTGACGTTCAGTGT
>VTLG01012598.1_pt1 | contig 10995 bp, 7 predicted proteins | sample 4694571 | NCBI WGS metagenome assembly VTLG01 (sample SAMN12604809, study PRJNA352737) | marine metagenome | biome: ENVO:00000447; feature: ENVO:00000209|ENVO:00000569|ENVO:01000036; material: ENVO:00002151; isolation source: viral sequences binned using virsorter ... | reverse complement strand
CGATATGATTTGGGACAAAAGCGAACTCGTCGAGGAAGAGGATGTTAAACGACATACCTCGGACAGCACTTGCAGACGTAGAAGCAGCCAATATCTTTGATCCATTCTCCAGTTCTAAACTACCTTTATTCCAAGCAATTATACCTTGTTGCATCCATTTAGGTAAATTTTCATATGCCGTCTGCAATCTACCTAATAAATCTCTAGCAGTTGCTGCCTTGTTAGCAAGAATACCTATATTTACACTATCGTTAAAAACGCAATAATGTAATAGATATGCTACAGACGTGGTAGATTTACCAGTCTGTCGTGGCATCTTACAAATGTTAAATCTATTATCATGAAATCTTTCTATTAATTTCTCTTGAAAGTCATATGGTTTAAATTGAACAAGTCCCTCATCAAGAGAAACAATCTTCATATAATTGTTAGCAAAATATACAGGGTCGTCCTTACATTTAAGGAATTCTATAATTTGCTCTTCGGTATATTCAATTTGTGTATTTGCCTTTTTAAGGTTGGGATTGCCCAAATACACATCATTATCAATAGACATGATTATTTTTTAAATCCTTGTTTTAACATTTTAGATAGTTCTGATGTAGAACCAACAAATACTGCATTGTTAGTAACATTATTAGTTGTTTTATTTTTATCTTCATCAATTTCTTTAACTTTCTTTTGAAGTTCCATTAATTTATCTGTAGTATCAGCAACAGATTTAATGATTTGTCCTGCAACTTCATATGCTCTTGGACTTGCACTTTCACCTGCAAGTTCCATAATACCATTAAGAGATTCTTGCCCTTTTTCGATAAGTGAATATAAGTTGGCACGAGTGTATTCATAATCTTTTTGAATTTCTTCACTAACATCTCTCATTTCATCTTTTCTTCTTACACACCCATTTTCAGGAGTATTGGATACTTCAATACTACTGTTAGTGTTAAGTGCTTCATCAATAGGATCATAACTAGACATAATTATTAAATATCCTTTTGTTGTGTTGGACTATAAGTTTTACCTGATTGGAAATTATCAGATGAGGCAGAAACATCTTGCCAATCTTCACTAAATCCAAAGTCATCTGCAGGACCAGCATCAATTGGATTTGGTGTTACTGTATATCTCATTTCTCTCTTCGCAGTTGTAGTCTTAGTGCTTGCGTACATATCAGTCTGAACTTTCTTAATAAGTCCTTCTGTACTTGCAGCAATAGGACCGAATAGATAAGTCTTTGCCGTAAAGTTTAATGTATAAATTAATGCTCTTCTTGTAGAAAAATCACCTTCATAATCATCTTGGAATGCTATATTATCTAAAATTAATGGAATATCTCTTTTTTCACCAATAGAACTAACTAAATCTACAGTTAAATTAAATGAAGGTTGAAAATAAGGTAAAATTTGCTCTACAATCTGTAAGGCATCATCATTTAATTTAGTAAAGATACTTAATTCAAATCCAATATTATATGGAACGGGCATATAAACCTTTTTCAAATTAGTTCCATCAGATGTCTTAAATGTTTGAGTAACACCTGCTTTTCTTGTAGGGTCATAAGAAACAGAATTCATCTCAAATGACATTCTGGGTAATGTTGTTTGAACAGGTTTATCCAAATTTGCCTGTTGTTCCAGTCTTGCTAAAAATTTCTGAGCAGGTCCATAAGATAAAGGAACCTTTAATTCACTATAAGTGTCACCTGCACCATCACTATGCCTAATATCTATTTGATTAAAAACAGTACCAAAAGCAATGATAGTTTTTCTAATAATTTCGTGATAATAATAAGTTCCTAACATTATACTTGTCCGAATGGATTGGATTCACTAAAGTCCAGAATAGCATCTGCTTCTGCCTCTATTTCATCGCTCTGATCATATTTATCTTCATATTCAGCTGACTTAACAAAATCAACGGTATATTCTGGAGGTGGAGTACCTGTAGAACCTATAGCAATATCACCTGCGATAAATGTACCGTCTGTAGTTCCAAGTTTAAGAATATTCTCATCTTTATCCCAACTCTTCACTCTCCCCTTAGCACCAGAAAGAGAACCGGTTACAACATCATTAAAGAAGTAAGTACCAATACCAGTTATTATTGGTGGTGGTGCAACTGTTGCAATTCCAGTTCCTACAGTATAACCAATACCAGCATCAGATATTAATACTTGAGATATATTATTATAAGTACCGCTAATCAATACTCTACCAGTTGCAGTACCAACTCCTGAAGTTGGAGTAGTAAAGTATAATTCAGGTGCTGTAGGATATCCACTACCACTATTACCTACTCCAATAGTAACTGATGCAATACCAACACCAGAAGTAACCAAAGTAGCAGTTGCAGCTGCACCAACACCATGATATGTAGTTACACCATTAGTTGCCGTTGTTGCGGTACTAACTATCGTAACTGTCGGAGCAACAGTATATCCAGCACCAGTATTTGTTAATAATATTTCCTTAACAGAATATACATTATTAACACTTGTAGTTATCGCAACTGCAGTTGCATCTGTTCCTCCTGCAGGAGCCGTAGTTATAGCAACTGTAGGTATCTGAGTATAATCATAACCATCATTATTCAATATAATATTTCTCAGATATCCTGTTGTTGTGGTTACTCCTAATGTCGCAGTTGAACCCACAGAAATCAATTGTAGTTCGGTCATATAACCAAAACTACTTAATGTATCATCAATCTCCTCACTGGTGGTACTGAGTTGATCCCATCCACCCATCTCATCTTCAAGTTCGAATAGTTCACATTGTAGTTCATAAACATAATTTTTACCTAATTGATAAAAAGGTTTTTCATGCTCTACAAACTTAACCTCAAAAATTCTTTTACCTAATGGGAAATATATCAAATCTCCTTCACGAGGTCTATTATCTACAATTATTTCACTATCAGGCATTTGTTGTAAAAATGGTCCAATAAAGTCTTCAAATCTTTCTTTAGAAATAGTAACTACCAAATCATCCTTAAGACTCATACCAAACTTGGTCATTATATCACCAGCACCTGTATAACCTTCATAGGTATTCACATATGCTTCTATGGCAAAATTATCATTAAAACCAGAAGATTCTACTTCCCTAAAAATATTATCAGTTTTAACAATTTTTCTAGGTAAATAAAGCACCTCAATCCCATACATCCTCAACTGTTCATTAATAATATCTTGAACGAGGCGTTGTTCTCCTTGAGAACCTTGTAGAAAAAAGGGATTTATGGGCATTATCTTATCCTATTAAATCTAATGGTGGTAATTCATATTCCGAAGCCATTCTCTCTTTAATATCATCCAAATCTCTTTGACCATCATCATATATTTCTCTTCCATTAAACTCAATTCCACCTGGTAATTTAACTCCTCTAAACTTAATTAGATTCTGTCCCCATTGACGTTTAATCAAAGCAGTTAGATATTTTTTAAGAAAACTATCATTATACACACCTGCATAGTTAGTAGGATCTAATGCCCTATAACAATCAAGAATAAGATAACTACCAGCAGTTTCGGAAGCCCAATCAATATCCAAATATAATCTATCTTGTCTTTTATTAAATCTTATTTGCTTATCAGTAGTTAATAGAAAATCAATATCTTCTAAGTATGTTTTTACCATAGAATATTGAAGTAAATCTATAGAATTAAATTGATATATGTCATTTAAGAATAATTGATATTTAACACTAAACATTCCAGATGATATAGTGCTACTATCAAACTTAAATATCTTTTCTACACCAATCACAGAATCTGGAACCTGAAGGAAATTTGAATTTTCATACCAATTAGAAGTTATTGTTCCCATTCCACTAATATTGGTAGAAGTTGCGGTTGTAGTAACAATTCCTACACCTGTTTCTGGATCTGCTTTTCCTCTATCAATATCATCTTGCGTTAGTTTATATTTTAAATACATCCTTTCAACACCATCAAAATGACGTTCATTGAAAAGTTGTAGAGCATCATCCATTAAATCATCTACTTGATCATCATCAACATTAACTTCCAATACAGGAGCACCTAATTGTCTAAGACAATAATCTTTAAGTTCTTGTCGGGTTGTTGGTTTTGCCATTAGTAAGTTCCTCCGTCTATAGCTCCAGCAGTTAATGTTCCATCAACAAATACATCACTTTTATAAGTGGCCACCCCAATATATGTAGATAAACCAGTTACATATAAATCTGTTGTAGAAGTAATTCCAGTAACAGTAATTCCTATTCCAGAAGTTTCCAGACGTTTTACATCATTATAGAATATTGATACAGACCCACCATCAACAGCTAAGAGATAATCCTCACTATGATTCTGAGTTTGTAATCTTATATCATTACCAGCAATTCTAAATTGCCCAGTTTCATTTCTTATACTACTATTTCCACTCTGGTGAAATATTTTTAAATCTCCACCCGATGCACTACCAAATACACATTGGGCACTGTCATCAAACTTAAACTTACTTGTGGGTTGATCCCAATGAATATTATATGCAGCACCAGGGAAGTTTACATCTTGGTTGAATGTAGTAACACCAGATACACTTAATTGTTTTGTGAATAAAGTATTACCAGTTACTGTTGCTATACCAGCAAAAGTAGAAATACCACTGACATATAGACTATCAGTATTGATATTATCAGTACGAGCAACACCAGTTAAATTGGTACCATCACCATAATAAGTTACAATTCCTGATGTAGCAGTAACAATTCCACTAACAGCAACACCTACATCCGTAGTTTTTAATCTTTCAGTAGCACCATAACCTAATCTTACATATTGACCACCTTCTGCTGATAATAATTCATTACCAGAAGTATCTTGAATATCAATACGACTTCCTTTTAAAACTAGATTACCTGTTCCCGTATCTTCTATCCAACTATGGCTTCCTGAATGAAATATTTGTAAATCATTATCATCTCCAAAATAAATTGCAGCATCATCAACATAAGTAGAAGTGGTACCAAAACCAACTGCCCCAACAAATGTAGAAACACCAGTAACAGATAATGTTCCAGTTGTAGTTCCACCTGAAACTAAAACACCTTCTTTTGTAGTTTCAAATTTCTCATCACCATTAAAGAATAATTTTACCTCATTATTAACATTAGCTTCAAGATATCTCTCACTACCATCTTCCCTTGCTAGTTTTATAATATCACCACGAATTCTGAGATCACCACCACTATTTTTCATAAAGGTGTGAGAACCTCCATGCCATATCTCAAAATCTTTATTACTTCCAAATTCTAATCGAGTATTATCAAATAGAATTAAATCACTCGTAGAATGATCCCATCTTGCATTAGTATTTGCACCTGTAAAAACTACATCTTCATTAAATGTAGAAATACCAGATACACTTAATTGTTGTGCTTCTAAATCAGTTGCTGATGTAATACCAAGAGTAGAAATACCACTTACAACTAAAGAATTAGTTACTATATTAGTCGTATCCCCTGTACCAACTAAGTTACTACCATCACCATAAAAACTAGTAGCAGTAACAGCACCAGAAACATGTACATCAGTAGCAGTAAGAAATCCAACCGAAGAAATTCCACTAATATCTAAACTACTACCACTAATATTATCCAGAACTAAATCATCAGTAAGATATAAATCCCCACCAACATAAAGATCACTAACAAATGTTCCTATTCCAGTAAATGTAGAAAGTCCAGAAACTGCTAATTGTGTGACATCAGCCCTTCCACCAACAACATTGGCAGCAGTAGTTGCATTAACAGCACTAGCTATACCAGTTTGAGTGGTAGTAACTTTTGTGGCATTTTGTTGCCCTACTCTAACTGTTGTTTGATTTGATGTATCTACCGATGCCTTTACTGCCATTATCTAGTCACTCCTTCCCTTACAAGCACCATCCCTTCAACAACACTATCAGTAGTATTAGGGGCACTAACACCATCTCCGGTAATTAAAATATTATAAACATGTCTCCCCGCTTTTAATGCGGCAGTTTGAGTAGCTGTTAAACTTATTGTAACTTTTCCTGCAGTTTTGGGATCTGGTATAGTTGCAGTAAAATCAACAGCTGTTGAAGCACCAGCCCATTTCCTCATCTGAGAAGTAGGGGTATAACCAGTCAAATCCATCGCTGAATTAGTCTCAGTTGATTCTAAGTTAAATGTTTGTGAAAAAGTACTTCCCGTATTAATTACAAGATTACTAACATATACGGCTGCCATCTATTCTTACAAGAATACTTACTTATTATTTATATTGTAAATCAATCAATCTTTTTTTTCCAATAATTGCTTAAGAAGACCTTTCAATTCATCAATATCTTCCCGCATTTGATGTAAATCCTCTTCTTGTGTTTGAATAGACTTAATTTTTCTTAAGCGGTTATGATATTCCGTGCTATTATGATTTATAATAGCACCAGTTTTTTCATCACGATATAAATGTGAATACCCATCTACTTTAATCATTTAACTGCAATAGTACGAAGTTGTCTAATTTTAGGAACATATGCCTGATTAGTACCTGTCATTATAATCTTAATAGAATATCCAATAAATTCACCTAAATTATCGGCAGTATATTGATACTCTAAAAATTGATTATCCTTACTTGCTGGAATAAAAGCATCAGATTTACCGTCATTTTTACTTTCATCTATTACTTGATCACCAAATCCATCTCCAGTTGTATCTCTTAAATTATCATAACCAGGGAATAATTGGAATTCATTATATACTTGTTCATCATCATCAGGTCTTATTAAACTATATAAAACTCTAATATCAGATGAAGAATGCCTATATGCATTAAATATTACTTTTAATGAATCTGCGGGATTCTGTAATAGAATTTTATTTGATACATAAATTGCACTATTAGGATCAACACCAAGAGAAGAAGATTTTACTAAATTACTATTACTGTAATTTGTGATTGGATTATTTAGATTACTAGTTTCAAATGTAATACTAGATTCATCCATAAAATATACTGGAGATACACTCTTATGTTTTGTATTAAATTCTACTGCCACCGTAACTGATTTATTACGCTGTATATTATCTAAATATTCATTTTCATTAATTTTAGAGCATACAATACGTGGTGATGTATAACTAGTCCTCTTATCAAGTTCTAATGGAGCATATCCTTTATCTAAAAAGGATGTTTCATTTCCATCAACACTAGTTCCACTTATAGTTCTCATTGATAAGTTAAAATTAGTTGCACCTTCACCTGGAGCCCATATCTTAAACTGAGGTATCACTGATTCAAATTGTATATTTCGTGTACCTAATGCAGAATATCCACCGTAAAATCCTTCACTATTAAATGATAATTCTGCTGGATTACTTGTACTTGCAGATTCATGAGTACCATTTCTTAGTTTTCCATTTTCAGTATCCTTAATTTTAACATAATAAGTATCTAATTCAATATCTGTAGCAGAAATAGTATGCTCCCTATTTATTCTTGCCAAAGAAACACCATTTAATTCATATTTTTGAACAATTCCTCCATTATCACTGCTATGACTTTCTGCTAGTGTACTGTATTGTCCTCTATAAAGAGTTCCAAGTTGATTTACACCAACTGACTCATATCCAATAATTTCATTATCAAGTCTAATATATCCAGTATTTGCAGCACTAACTACAACCCCTTCAAATAAATTTAAATTTGGTGCAAGTGTTGATGCTACACTAATTGTAGTAGAATCATCTTCTACGTAGTTAGTAATATTAGTAACCTCTAAATTACTGGTAATATTATCCAATCTTAACTTATTAAGAGGTGAATACATTCCATGATTTCTTTGATGAACTTTAAAATGTTGTCCATCATATGGAGCTCCATCTACAGTTAATCCACCATTCAACATTGGAATAGCAGGTGAGGGAGTAGTTATCGCTCCTGAATCATTATAATATTTTATATTAGTTCCTTCTTTAAATCCACCAGTTCCATTAGTTCCATGAACATTAGAAACATATAATGTATCAACACCACCAATTTCATCAATTGTTATTAATGCACCTGAACCTATTTGTCCATCTAAATCTGCAGTTGTAAGACCTACAACAGTACCTGTTGTATAACCAGTTCCAGCATTAACTGTTGTAAATCCTGTAACGACTCCATTAGAATTTACAATAACATTATTAAAAGTATATCCAGAACCTTTACCTGTTACATTAAAAGTACTTACTGTTGTAGATGTCGATCCTTCTTTATAAGTTCCATTACCCCCACTAGTAATTCCAGCATGTTCAACTGAACATCCAATAGCAACAATAGAAGCAGTAACATTATCATTACCAGATCCAACAACCTTTCTTCCTACATCAAATATACTAATATTAGCATCATTTGGTACAATAGTAGTAATGCCAATTTTTCCAGTTTTTGGTAATGTAACAATAGGATTACTTCCTAATCTAGTGAGGTCTATAGGGTCTATATTTGCACCAGTAGCTGATGCTAATGGTGCATTAGATAAGTATAAAGTCCCTGATTCAGATGTGAATTCAGCCTTATATAAATTAAATTTTAAATCTTCGTCTTGTTGAGGAGTCCAAATTGATCCATTTTGAGATGTAAATAAACTTCCCAAAGCCCATTGTTTATTATAAGTTCTTTCTGTTACATCAGGCATCTCTTGTGGTCTTTTATCAACCCCACCCATTCTAGCACACCACACTTCATACTCCACACTTTCTGGAGCAAGAAGAACAATTGCATATTCTCTACCGGGAGGTAAATAAACTGGTTGTGGAAATGTAACCTTCGTAGCAACTGTCGCATCACTAGAAGTCTCTATATCATTAGGACTTAATCTAACTATAGAACCTTCTACAACGGACATTGTAGGTGTACCTAATTCCATTGTTCTAATTTGAACTGTTAATGGATTATTATTAGTATCCTTATTAGCAACAAATAAATCAACAGCAGTTAAGAAAACACCATGATCATCATCACCTAATTGCTGACCTTCTGCTGGAGCTTGAACCTCACCACCAACCAAGAATGATTGAGCAAGAGGATCGTCATGTTGTTCAAGATGTGTAGTAATTGTTGTTATTTCTGTAACATCTCTATAAACCGTTGTATCAACACTCCATATCGATTCAACATCTCTACTATAAGTGTTTACCATACCTATAGATTCATATCTTGTTTGTCCATATGAATTTATTGTACTACCTTCTACTATTTTTTCATTAGTAGGACTGCTAGTAAGTCTATAAACTTGTCTTCCGGCAGGAACTCTAGCTGGGACTGGAGGTTTTAACCAAGGATCTTGTAAATAAAAACTTCCTTGCACATCACCAAAAAGATCTGCTATTATTCTAACATCTTTAACCCATGCTTCCGCACCACTCTCCTGTCCTATTAAGAACATTTTTGGAGCATCACTAAATCCATCTCTATAAGGAGGCCAAATCAATCCAGAATATTCAGGTTGAAATTCATTACATAATGAAGTAATATCAATATTTACTATAGGTGTTGAACTTGTATATACTGAAGGTAAAGAACCACCATCAGTATCATATGGATTAAATTCATATATTTCATTAGGATTATCATATGAACCACGTTTATGATTAGGACTGCAGACCCTAAAAGTCATTGCTGGAGTTAGGCTACTCACCCCCTTAGCACCTTCCCAATCAAAAGAATATGCCTTTACTGTCTCTCCTATTTTAAATGGACGGTTTCCAGTCCCACTAGTAGTTAAGTCAACACCTGTTGCAACTTCTAATAATTTAGGAATGAATGCAACATTAGAAATTCCACCAAGAAATTGATAATATCTAGTACCTGGTTTAAAATTAATACCATCCACTTTAACATTCCTACTTCTCATCCAGTTAGCTTGAGATGGATTATTTGCATCAAGAACATAATCACTTATTATCTTATTCTCTACTTTTGTCTCATCTAAAATACCAAATTCAACCTTAGTAACATCATATTCGTTATGATAATCATAAGTTACTTTTTTAGTATCTTCACCACTTCCTGAAGTTTCTGTTCTTGTATCTGTATCCACAACAGTATCTACATAAATCTCATTATATTCCCATTTGGTAGTTACATTATCAACATAAACTGGTTGTGTCCATCCAGTATCCTGCCAAGGTGTTAATGTAATAGTACCTTTATAAAATACAACATGATGTGGATTAACATTTTGAACTTTTGTTGCAAATGTTTGTTTAATCCAAGGAACTTCTTCATAATCTAAGAATATTCTTTTACCTACTTTTTTAAGATTAGGATCTATTAATTGAAAATCATCCTCACTATCATATTTTGATGGAATAACTTCTGTAGCCGGCATTACTTGCAAATCAATACTTTTTTCAATTAAAACTGGTTTTATTTCCCCACGTATTTCATTAAGGGAGATATTACTACGGTGCCTATCAATATTAATATCCGTACTAAAATTATCAACAAAAAATCCACTTTTATATTTGGTATTTCCGTTAGCATCTAAAATAGTTAAAGATTCTGTAGATACTTCAAGAAGAGAAAGTGTAGTTACTTCTTCTAAATTCTGAATACGATCTTCAAGTAATCCAATATCTCTCATAGTATATCTTCTATTATCTACCATTCTTATTCTTACATTATCTGTACTATAAAGATAAGGTGGTAAAATTAAAGTAGCCAACTCCATAGCATCATTAATTACTGATGGAGCTTTTGGTGAAGGAGAAGATTGACCTTTTAAAATAGATACCTCACCATACTTTGATAAATATAATTTATCAATTCTAGGAAGATAATATTCATATCCTAAAACCGAAACTTCTTTATTTTTTAATAAATATTGAGGTTCTGCAGCAGAAATAGAATTTCTTGCTTCAAATGTAAATGGTGACGATGTTGTTCCAGTAAACTCAGGTACTCTAGGTCTAAAATCAAGAGTATCTGTTGCTCTTATTTTTGATGGTCCAATTAAT